>OJNK01001374.1_pt1 | contig 11855 bp, 9 predicted proteins | sample 1597811 | NCBI WGS metagenome assembly OJNK01 (sample SAMN00265073, study PRJEB22529) | human gut metagenome
CCGCAATTTAATGGTTTAGATAATTATGTCAGAATGCTGACAGATAAAAAACTTATAAAAGCATTTTTTAATACGTTAAAAATTATGGTTTATGTAGTGCCGATTCAAACGATTCTTGCAATTGGTACAGCTGTTTTGATTGCGTCAAGAAAGAATACATGGCTTGGAAAGATTGCTAACGTGGTCATTTTTATACCTGTATTGTCATCCAATGCTGTTGTAGGAACCATTTGGAAGGCGATTTTAAATGGTAATGTGGATGCGATTGAAAAATTTTTCGCGTTTTTTGGAATTGATTGTTCTATGTTGCTTGGAGATGCGGCTTCAGCGCTTGTTACGGTCGCCATGGTATCTGTTTGGAAAAACATGGGATATTATGCAGTGCTTTATATCTCTGCGATTTTGAATATACCTAACAGCTATTATGAAGCGGCAAAAGTAGATGGAGCAGGCAGGTGGCAGCAGTTTCGTTATATCACGCTTCCGATGTTGAAACCAACTACTATTATGACTGTATTTTTAGGAATCACGACATCCTTGCAGTGCTTTGACATTATTTATAACTTGACAGGTGGTGGACCGGCAATGGGAACGACAACACTTGTGTTTTATGCATATGATCTTTGCTTTAAATCAGCAAGAGCAGGTTATGCTATGTCGGTATCGAATTTATTGTTTGTTTTGATTTTAGTTACTGCATTTGCGCAGCGAAAGCTAATGAAACGTGAAGTTTCAGAGATATAAGGAGGGAATGAAGCTGTGAAACGAGTAGAAAAATATACTGGAAGCTTCTTTTTGCTGATTATTATTGCAGGAAGTGTCTTTCCTTTTATCTATATGGGTGTTATGTCCTTGAAAAATACTTTGAGTGTGCGTGATTTTAATCTTGATAATTTAACTATGGAAAATTATGCGAAGATTTTTCAGACCGCGGAATTTGAACGATATTTTTTTAATAGCGTATTTGTAGCGCTTGCAGGAGTTGCCTTGGCAGTTTTTGTAAGCTGTCTTGCAGGATATGCGTTTGCAAAGATTAAGTTTCCGGGCAATGACCTTATCTTTTTTATTTTCATCATGACGCTGATTGTTCCGTCGGAAGTTATTATTGTGCCGTTATATTTGACGATTAAAAATTTAGGTTGGCTGAATACTTACCAGGCATTGATCCTGCCTTTGCCGACAGCTCTTGGAACGTTTATCATGCGGCAGGCGATTTTGGGAGTTCCCAATGAAATGCTGGAGGCTGCGAAGATGGAAGGCTGTTCGAATGTAAAAATATTATGGAAGATTATTATGCCTTTAGTTAGACCGGCAATTTTAACGTTGGCAATTTTTACTTTTGTAGGAGCATGGAACAATTTCTTGTGGCCTTTGATTGTAAGTACAAAGAGTGAAATGAAAACATTGCCGCTTATGCTGAGCGCTACCAAAACTCAATTTGAACAGAATATTGGATTGACAATGGCATGTGCAGCGGTCAATTTTCTGCCGCCATTTATTTTCTATATACTTCTGCAGAGCAGGTTTAAAGAAGGCGTTGTGCTAAGTGGTGTGAAAGGATAGCAGATTATGGAGATAAAAAGACATTTGGCAGATGAAATGACTCCTGTAGAGAGGCGAAAAGCGATAGAAGAAGGGAAGCCATACGACCGTATTCCGTGCCTTCCGTGTATGGGAGAATTTAAATGTCAGATTAGCAAAGTGTCGATTAGAGAGATGTGGCATGATGCGCAGAAGATGGCAGATACAGAGATCGCATCTTATAATCGTTTTGGACATGAGCAATTGATGATCGGACCGAATTCTTATGGGATAGCAGAAATGTTGGGAGCTTATGTAGAATATCCCGAAAACCAGCTCCCTTATGTTAGAAAGCTATATCTGGACGAATTGGAGAAGGTAGATGAGTTAGGGAAGATAGAAATTAAAGAGCATCCACGTATGAGAGTGTTTACAGACGCGGCCCGTATTTTAGAAAAAGAAGCGTTGAAAACGGTGCCGGTATCTGCAAGTGCAGGTGGACCTCTTACGATTGCATCTTATCTTCACGGAGCAGAAAAACTTTTGCGAGATTTTAGAAAGAATCCAAAGAAAGTACATCAATTGCTTCGTGTGATTACTGATGCAGAAAAAAGCAGTATAAAGATCATGGCCGAGTTTGGGCTGGGAGCAGCATTTGCAGATCCGGTTGCAAACACTGAGCTGATCGGTCCTAAATATTACCGAGAGTTTGCTTTTCCGTATATGAAAGAGTTGACGGATTATGCCTATAAAATCAGTGGTAAAAAACCATTTTTGCATATGTGCGGAAAGACGTATCCGATATGGAAATATTTTCGGGAGCTTCAATTAGAATCGATCAGCATTGACAATATCATTGATCTGAATAGAGCGAGAGAAGAATTGTCAGATGTGTTGACGGTTGCCGGAAATGTACCACCGGTAGATGTGGTGATGAATGGTACGAAAGAAGAAATTTATGAATCTGTAAAACAATGTATGGACATCGGAAAACAAATGGAAAAGGGATATGTGCTGGCAACAGGGTGTGAAGTGCCATATGGGACAGAGCCTGAGAAAGTAGATTGGTTTATGGAAGCCGGCAGATTATACGGGAAGAAATAAAGATAAGGCAGATGCAGACGCATCTGCCTTATCTTTACTTAATTCTCTGCGCGATTTCATTTACTTCATCTTGATATTGTTTTGGAAGAAGGCATCCGTTAATTGAAACAAATTTTCACCTGATTTTTTGTGCATTTTTTTGGTGTGAAATGCCTTGCATTTTTGATAGGGATAACGTAAGATATAAACACTCTATTATTCTAAAGAGTCTTGTTTAGTCCTTTTATTTTTATCAAAAAATTCCTGAATGATTCCTAAAAAATTTTTAGTAACTAAAAAAGAAGCGTTGTTTTAGTGTTGAGAAGGAGTGATGAATTTGGCAGCGAAAGACAGTTATGATGTGCTGCGTTTGATCGGGCATGGAAAGAATAGCTATGTCAGCTCGGAAAATGTAACAGGAACGCCGCTGATCTATTGGTTAAAATATCATCCACATCTTGAAAAAGAGAGTTTGTTTCAATGGATGAAAGTGTTGGCAGAACAGTTGGATCGGTTTCATAAATGCAGAGGGAAACCTTGCTATCAATATGTTAATCCGTACAGTGTAATTATAACGGAAGAAAGAGAGCTGTATTTTCTTGATCTTGGAGCGGAAGATAACGAAGAGATGCTTCGGAAAATGCAGCAAAGAAGTGTGCGGGAATATTTTTTACCCAAGGAAGAGGCGTATTATCAAAAAGCGAGTGTACAACTTGATATTTATGGATTGGGGCGAACCTATCAGTATTTGTTGTCTGAGACAGAACAGGAACCGCCGCTTACAAAAAAAGAAATTTTAAAACTTCAAAAACTCATTTCAAAATGTCTGGATAGACATTCAAAACAAGTATTTCAGAAAGTTTCGGATATTCAAAAATATATTCCAGAATGTAAAAAAACAGAATACAAGAAGAAAAAACTACTTCCTTTTGTACCAGTGGTTACGGTACTTTTCGTTGTGTTTGCAGCTTTTCGGGGAGAAGAACAGAAAGTGGTGAAAGGTGAGTCGAAAAAAGAAAGTGTTCAGGTTACTAACGGGGAGGAAAGTGCAACAGATGTGGGAAAGGAAGAATTAGAGCTTGAACTTGCGCTACTTTATTTTTTGAACCTTCAAGATTATGAAGAAAGCCTCCGACATTTGCAACAAGTGAAAAGCAATCCGGCTGCGGAAAATCTGGAAGTAATTGCAAGAAGTCTTGGAGGAGGAATGGTTTCGGGAAGTGAACTTAAGGAGGCGCTTCACAGACTTGAAAAAGAGGTAGTAGGAAAGGATTTTTCGGAGGAACAAGAAGAAGCCTACTATGAATGTCTTTTGAAAGGGTATGCACTTCTTACCGAGGAAGAAGATATGAAAGAACTTTTAAGGATTGGACAGGCATATGAACAAATGGTGGAGGAAGTTCCGACGGAAATATTGTTAAATATGGCAGATGCCAGTGAAAAATGTGGTCAATATAAGGAGGCGTTTCAAATGTACGAAAGAGTTATGGAACATACGACAGATGCCAAAGAGAAAGAAACACTTTATGAAAAGCAGGCACAGGTAGCTGCCTTGGCGGAAATGCCAGAGAAAGGGTATGAGATATTAAGGGAAGGGATTAGGGAGTTCCCGGAATCGGTGAATTTGAGAACCGTATATATAAAACAACAATGCGAAGATACATCCATAGATCGGGCAGTATGTATGGTGGCAATCGGGGAAGCAATAAAGGAACTTCCGGCAATCTTAGAAGATGTACAGTTTCAGAAGTTGATGAAAGAATATGGTTTTAAAGTGGAAGGAGAAAAAGTATGGGAAGAAAATTAAAGACGTGGTTTTTGCTTTTGTTGATTCTTGCTCTGATCTATATACAGCAGGCGCCGGCTATTTATGCGGGGGATTCCGGCAAGGTTACAGAACAATCGGAATCTGTGGGAGAATCAGAAAATCCAGAAGGACAGGGAAATCCGGAAGCTCCAGAGATTCCGGAAGAGCCAGAATTTCCAGAAGAGCCAGAGATTCCGGAAGAACCGCTGGTTCAGTACCAAGTGGAGATCCCAAAAGAAGATGGGGAGAATGGTTGGTATGTTACAAGACCGGAAATAAAAATCTGCCATGCCAGTGGAAGAGGGATAACGAAATATAAGGTTGTTATGGGAAAAGAAGTAACAGCAGAAGGAAGTATTGAGGAAAAGGGAAGGGAGATTGTATTAAAGAAAGATGTGTTTCGTGATGGAAGGAGTATGTTGTCTATTTGGATGGAAGATGAAGATGGGAAGGTTGTAGAAGACTATTCCTTAGAACAGGAACTTAAGGTGGACACGAAAGCGCCGGAGGTTGAAATGAAAGCGCCTGCCGGATTTGCGGTGTGGTATCAAAAAGAAGTAAAGATCCACACTGTTGGAAAAGACGAGGAAAGCGGAATTAAAAAAATTGCATGCTATGTAGATGGGGATTATGTGGGAGAGAAAAAGAAGGCGGAAGGTGATTTTGTAATTAGAAAATCATCTGTGACCGGAAAATCGCTTGCGGTAATGGTGAGTGCGAAAGATCAAGCGGGAAATCAGAGCAGTCAGATTGAATCCCTCTATATTGATCAAGCAGAACCTAAGGTGAAGATCAGTGGTGCAGATGCTTATATGATTACAAGCAGACCGGTAACAGCGTTGTATGAAATTGCGGAAGAAAATGTGTTGAGCGAATTTGCGGCAGATACACAGTGGGAAAATGTAAGTGGGAAAAAGATGGTGCTTCCGGTTCCGGAGTGGGAGAAAACGGAGGCGGGAAGAAAAGTGAGCCAAACATTGACAGAGGATGGAATTTATCGAATTCATGTTACTGCGAAGGATCGAGCCGGATATGAAGCGGAAGACTACAGGCAGATTATTATTGATAAAGAAAATCCTATTATCCGCTATGTGGATGATCTTCAAGGACAATATATGAAATCTTTTATGTGGAATTATTTGAAAGAAGAACTTGTACAAGATTTTACTACATATACTTATGGAGTTAAGTTGGATGGTAATTTGTATCAAATGGGAAAAACGGTTGGTACAGAAGGCCGGCATCTTTTGGAAGTGCAAGCGGTAGATGCGGCGGGAAATGAGGCATCCGCAAAAGCGGAGTTTGTGATCGATCACACGAAACCGGAGATTTTATTTTCAAATATAGAGGAGGGAAAGACATATGAAGAGGAATGTGTATGTAAGGTGGAACTTGAAAATGCAGAGGATGCAATCCAGAGAATACAGATTAATGGAGAAAACCAGACGATTGACACCGGAAGTAATGCCTTTCAATGTACGCTCAAAGTTCATCAGGATTATGAGGTAAAAGTAACAGCAAAAGATAAAGCAGGAAATGTTGCAAAAGAACGTATTTATTTTAAGGTGGCGCCAAAGAAGAATATATTTGAGAAAATGGCAGAACCTGTGATGAGGAAATTGAATGGAGAAAAAGAAAGAAAAGAGGTGGAAACTGAGGAAGGAGTCAAAAACCAAAAGGATAAGTGGTGGGAAGAGCCGATGATTTGTCTGGGTATCATTTCCTGTACTGTGGCAGCAGGAGGCTGGTATGTTTTAAAAAGGCGTAAATCAGCGTGAGAATGTGCTAAGGCACATTCTCCGCTTGGATAGGCTATTTTAAAAACATGTGAATTAATTTCTCGTTGATCTTCCGATATGGTTGATATCTCATCGGAAGATCCAGCCACGTTTTCTTATCTACAATGCTTTTATAGTGAGAAAACGTCTGGAAACCGTCTTTCCCATGATAAGAGCCCATGCCGCTTTCGCCAAAGCCGCCGAATCCCATTTCGCTGGTGGCAAGGTGGATGATGGTATCATTGATACAACCACCGCCGAAACCACAGCGGGTTGTTACTTTGCGGGCTGCGGTTTTATCGGATGTAAAAAGATAAAGAGCCAGCGGGTGAGCCATAGAATTGACTTTATGGATGGCTTGATCTAGAGAATCATAAGTCAGGATTGGAAGTATAGGACCGAAGATTTCTTCCTGCATGACAGCATCGTCAAACGTTACGTGATCCATGACAGTTGGCTCAATCTTTAAGGTTGTGCGATCGTATTTGCCTCCGTGAACAACTTTGGAAGGATCGATAAGTTTAGTGATGCGGTCAAAATGCTTCTCGTTGATAATTTTTCCGTAAGTTCTATTTGTCAGCGGAGCGGATTTGAATTGCTTTTTAATCTGATGTTTGATTTCATGGACTAACTGGTCTTTTATTTTGCGGTCGCAGTAAATATAATCAGGCGCCACACAAGTTTGTCCACAGTTTAAATATTTGCCGAATACAATTCTTTTGGCAGCCAGTTTGATGTTTGCGCTTTCTTCTACGATGCAGGGGCTCTTGCCGCCAAGCTCTAATGTGACAGGGGTTAAATGTGCCGCTGCATGACGCATTACTTCTTTCCCGACAGCCTGACTTCCGGTAAAGAAAATATAATCAAAATGCTCGTTTAACAGATACGTATTTTCCGCCCGTCCGCCAGTGATGACAGAGACATAGCGTGCATCAAAGCATTCTTCAATCATAGACTTGATCACAGCGCTTGTGTAAGGTGAATAAGCGCTTGGCTTTAGGATAACCGTGTTGCCTGCTGCTAAAGCGTCTACCAAAGGATCAATGGTCAGAAGGAAAGGATAATTCCACGGACTCATGATCAGAGTGACACCGTACGGCGATGGCTTTTTAAAACTTCTGGAGTGGAACTGTGCAAGCGGTGTGAGGACTGTTTTTTCCTTTGCAAAAGAACGGATATGCTTTAGCATGTATGTAATTTCGCTTAGCACAAGACCGGTTTCGCACATATAACTCTCAAAATCACTTTTACCAAGATCTTTTCGGATAGCTTCTCCGATTTCTGCCTCATGTGCAAGAATGTAGGACTGTATTTTTTTGAGCGCTTCCATCCGGTGTGACAGCGGAAGTGAAGCTCCGGAGTAAAAATAAGTTCGCTGCTTTTCGACAATTTGTCTTATCTCGATTTCGGTCATAGTGATTACCTTCCTTCTTCTTTCATTAGCATATAGTAAAACTTTTCCAATTCCTTGGCGTTCATAAGAACAGGAACCGGATAGAGAGGATTCGCTTCTTTGTCGGCATAGTGGGAAAGTTTTGGAATATCTTCTTCCTTGATCTCAGGTACGAGATTACCGATTCCGAACCGTTTTTTCATGGCTTTGATCTCATCAATGAAAGCGTAAGCGGCTTGTGTGTAAGGGGTACCTTTTGCCACAATGCCTGCGGCAACTGCCAGTTTGTAAAGTTTTTTGTGGATCGTTTCCCCATATTCTTCCAGAACGTGTGGAAGAAGTATGGCATTTGCAAGCCCGTGAGGAATATTGTATTGACCGCCCAGTGAATGAGCGACAGCGTGTACATATCCAACGTAAGACTTTGTAAATGCACATCCGGCATAGTAAGAAGCGTGCAGCATATTTCTTCTGGCGTCTACATTTGTACCGTCTGTATAAGCAGTGTCAATATTTTCAAAAATTAACTTTACTGCGAGCAAAGCATCTTTTCGCGTTCCATAAGTGGTGGATCTTCCGATATAAGCTTCCATAGCGTGCGTGAGCGCATCCATTCCGGTTGTAGCAGTGATAAATGGGGGAAGGCTTAATGTAACTTTAGGATCTAAGACAGCATATTTCGGAATGAGCGGGAAATCGTTAATAGCATATTTGTAAAGAGTTTGGGCATCTGTGATCACGGCGGCAAGTGTGGTTTCGCTTCCGGTTCCGGCAGTAGTTGGAACCGCCATGAGCAGTGAGAGTTTTTTGTGTACCTTTAAGATTCCTTTCATTTTCGCCAGAGATTGTTTTGGCTTTGCGATTTTTGCCCCCACGGCTTTCGCGCAGTCTATACTGGAACAGCCTCCAAAGCCGATGATGCAGTCACAACCGCGCAAGTAGTAAAGCTCAAGTGCTTCTGCAACGTTAGTGGTAGTAGGATTGGCAACGGTCTTATCGTATATGGTATAGGAGATGCCGGATTCACAGAGGGATTTTTCCAATCGTTTTGTTAATCCGAGATTTGTAATCTGTGCATCTGCTATGATTAGTACGTTATTGCAGCCTTCCTGCTCTATAATTTCTGGCAGTTTTTTTACACTGCCTGTAATCTTAGGAGTCCGATAAGGGAGAAAAGGCAATGCAATTTTTAGCGCTGTTTGAAAGGTTCTGCAATAGATTTTTTGAATTTATTCATTGTTAGTTTTCCTCACTGTGTGAATCTAAATTGGTGCAGATGTTCTGGAGATTATCTGCAATGGTAAATAAAGTGCGATAGAAGATTGCTCGATCTTCGGGTGTAATATTTTGACTTGCTTTATCTACGGCTTCATTTATGAGTAAATTTACCTTTTCGGCGCACTGAAGACCGCGATCTGTCAAAACAGCCTTGGCACGATATTTTTTTGTATCGGAAGAAGTAATATAATCAAGGTATTTGTTTTTTTCTAGGTCTGCCAGTATGCGTGAAATTCCAGCCTTATCTTCTTGACAGAGAGAACAGAGATCGGAAGCAGTCAGTCCGTCAGGATGTGTGGCAAGAAAATAAATACACATAACGTGAGTTCCCTTTAATCCGAGAGTTCCCATATAATATTTTTTAATCTTCTGAACACTTTTATGTATGCGTGCAACGCCGGTGGTCAATTTTTCAAATCGATCATCCAATGGAATACACCTTCTTTCTGTAAGATGTTGATTAATCAACAAATTCACAAAATGAATATAACAGCAAGGAAAATATTTGTCAATGTTAGGGAGGCTATTTAGATCTTTTTGTTTCAAAAAGGTCAAGTGCCTTGACAATATTCTAGCAGAATGGTTCTATGCGAATCTGCAGTTCCGTAATGTGTTCCTGCACATCTTCGGATTGATGAATATCTACCCATAGTAATTCGAGAACCGGTCCCTTTAGTGTCAGATTATGGGTGGCGGCATAGTCGAGGAGTTTCGGAAAATATGTCTGATGTTGATGGGAATCGCCATGATAGCTGATAGACAGATAATGTCCGGCGTCTAAAATGGAGCTTCCATTGCGGTCAATGATGAATACACCTTCATAATCCTGATACAATGACTGTTTTGCTTTTGCAAGCGGAAGAAGTGATCCGATTCGATTATTTCCGATAATGTAAAGATTGTTCTTATCTTTGTTCAGAAGCTGCTTGATCAGCATATCCATCTCTTCGTCTGTGTGGAAGGGATGTGGGATGATGTGGCAGCTTCTTTTAGGAAATTCTTTTTCTACTACATTGCCAATGGGTTGTATTTCAGCTTCATATAGTGTGTTTAAGCGTTCAGACACATTTTCACGCAATTGTGTTAAGGTTTGAATGTGAGTGTCGATAATAGACAGCTCTTCGTTTAACAGCTCTTTGGTCGAAGCAACGCTGCGGGAACGGATGTAGGAAGCGATTTTTTTCATGGGAAAGTTCAGCTTTCTCAGGTCACGGATTACATTCAGACGCCAGAGGTCATTGAGCCCGTACATGCGATACCCGTTTTCCCCGCGAGTCGGATTTAACAGACCGAGTTCTTCATAGTAGCGGAGAGAATCAGGACCGATCTGATAGAGCTTTGAGATTTCACCGATTTTGTAAAATTGTTTCATAGAGCATTTCTCCTATCATAAAACATTTAATATGAAAAACATCTTGACCTTAGTATTATACCAAGGTTTATAGTAAATGTGTGAGAAATATAATATGAAAAGTGAGGTTTTATTGCGAGGCTGGAAGGAAAGTCTTTAAAAAGTGATTTTTTCAAATTTATTATTCCATCGATCATTGCGCAGTTGGTATTTTCTTTGTATACCATGGTGGATGGTATCTTCGTGGCGAGGGGAGTATCTGAGGTGGCGCTTACTGCGGTGAATATCTCTATGCCGTTCAGTGTGGGGATGTTCTCGATTTCATTATTGTTTGCAGTGGGAAATTCTACGATTGTAGCAATTCTTTTGGGACAGGGCGAACATAAGAGGGCAAATCAGGTATTTACGCAGAATATTGTACTTTTGTGTGTGATTTCTGTGCTGGTGACAGTTGTTGTTCTTGTCTTTTTGGAACCATTCGCAAGATTTTTAGGAGCTACGGACAGCATTCTTCCTTATGCCAAGGATTACATTGGGACAATTGCACCGTTTTCGCTGGCTTACATGTTGTCATATTCTTTTGAGACGTTGATTAAGACAGACGGATATCCGAAGCTTGCAACAATTTATGTTACAACCGGTGCGGTTTTAAATTGTATTTTAGATTATCTCATGGTCATGGTGTGGGACTGGGGAGTAAAAGGAGCTGCTTTTGCAACCGGACTTTCGCAGGCGGCAGTTATTTTTCTCTACCTTTGGCACTTCTTGGGACCGAAAGGTTCGATTAAATTTACAAAATTCCAATTTGATGTATCGACTGTTTTCCGTCAGATCCGAAATGGAATGTCCTCCGGTGTGACAGAGTTTTCGGGAGGAATTATTATCTTCTTCTTCAATCAGGCAATTTTGAGGTTCATTTCTGAGGATGCACTGGTAAGTTATACGATTATTTCTTATGTCAATACAATCGTGGTAATGTCTATGACTGGTATTGCTCAGGGGTCGCAGCCATTGATCAGTTATTATTTCGGTAAAGGCGAACCGAAGAAGTACAGAAAACTTTTAAAGTATGGCATATTGTCGGCAGCAGTATTTTCGGTTGTAGTGACAGCCGCATGTTATACCGGGGCGTCAGGAATCGTTGGTATTTTCCTCGACGGGGAGAATCCGGCGCTTAGCGTATATTCCGTAAAAGTATTTCGTATCTTTATTCTGTCTTTCCTGCTGGCAGGTTATAATGTGGTTATCGGCGGATATTTCGCATCGATTGAAAAGGCGGGATTTGCTACATTTATTTCATTAACGCGAAGTCTGATCGCGCTGGTCGGATGTATGATGTTGCTGATCGCGGTGCTTGGAGGGGAAGGAATCTGGTGGTCTCCTCTGATGGCAGAGGCGGTATGTCTTGTATTTTCGCTCTTAATGCTGAAGAGAAGCTTTGCAAAACAGAGAAAGAATTAGCGTGAATGCAGCTTTAAAGTAAGCACGATTGCAGCAAAGAAAAAAGAAAAACGAAGAAAATAAAAAAAATGCAAAAAAGGGCTTGATTTTTAGCGAAAAGGTGTTATAATAACATTTGTTCGCTAGAAAACATTGCGGAATGGTGTAATGGTAGCACAGCAGACTCTGACTCTGTTAGTAGGG
>OJNK01001384.1_pt1 | contig 11814 bp, 10 predicted proteins | sample 1597811 | NCBI WGS metagenome assembly OJNK01 (sample SAMN00265073, study PRJEB22529) | human gut metagenome
CGAGATGATGTGGCTGACCACCATGAATCCGGAGAGCCGCCGCCTCATCAAGGTGCTGCCCACCGATGTGGAGGAGACCGCCCGGGTGTTTGACCTGCTGCTGGGCGATAATCTGGCCGGCCGCAAGGAGCATATCGCGGCCCACGGCGCGGAGTATCTGGACGATCTGGATGTATCCTGATGGCAGACGGACATCCCCACGCAAGTGAGACGGGCCATTCCATCGCCCGCTCGATTGCCTGCGGCAACAGGGTCCCACCCCAGCGGACACTTGCTTTGGGAATATCCGTCTGCCCGGAATGCCCAGCGAATCGGATAAAGAGGATTTACAATGCCAAGAAAATCAACCAAGAAAACATTAAAGCCCGTCCGCCCGCAGCTGGGCGAGGGCGTTGAAATTTTAAACGCGGGCAGCGTGCTGGAAGACCCCATCACCCGCACGCTGGAGACCAACTACATGCCCTACGCCATGAGCGTCATCGTCTCCCGCGCCCTGCCGGAGATCGACGGCTTCAAGCCGGCGCACCGCAAGCTGCTCTACACGATGTACGGGATGGGCTTGCTTAAGGGGGCCCGCACCAAGTCCGCCAACATTGTGGGCAGCACCATGCACCTCAATCCCCACGGTGACGCCGCCATCTATGACACGATGGTCCGCATGGGCCGGGGCAACGAGAGCCTGCTGGTGCCCTTTGTGGACAGCAAGGGCAACTTCGGCAAGGCCTACAGCCGGGATATGTCCTGCGCGGCGGCCCGTTACACCGAGGCCAAGCTCGAAACTGTCTGTGAAGAGCTGTTCCGGGACATCGACAAAGAAACCGTTGATTTCGTTCCCAACTACGATGGCTCCACCACGGAGCCTACGCTGCTGCCGGTCACGTTTCCGACCATTCTGGCCAACAACACGCTGGGCATCGCCGTCGGCATGGCCTGCAACATCTGCTCGTTTAATCTAACGGAGCTGTGTGCCACTACCATCGCCCTGATGAAAGACGCCAAGCATGACATCGCCACCACGATGCCCGCCCCGGATTTTGTAGGCGGCGGCCAGATCATCTATGATGAAGCCCAGATGCGGGAAATTTACGAGAAAGGCCGCGGCAGTGTCCGGGTCCGGGCCAAGTACAACGTGGTGCCCGGCGAGAACATGCTGGAGATCACCCAGATCCCGCCCACCACCACGGTGGAAGCCATCATGGATAAAATCTCGGAGCTGGTCAAGGCGGGCAAGCTGAAAGAGATCAGCGACATGCGCGACGAGACCGATCTGAACGGCCTGAAGCTGACGCTGGACCTCAAGCGGGGCGTGGACGCGGACAAGCTGATGGCAAAGCTGTTCAAGGCCACCCCGCTGGAAGACAGCTTCAGCGCCAACTTCAACATTCTGGTCTCTGGCCAGCCCAGAGTCATGGGCGTGCGGGAAATTTTGCAGGAGTGGACGGCGTTCCGGATGGAGTGCGTCCGCCGCCGCACCTACTACGACCTCCACGGCAAGGAAAAGCGGCTCCACCTGCTGCAGGGCCTTGCCGCCATCCTGCTGGACATCGACAAGGCCATCCACATCATCCGCACCACGGAAGAAGAGACTGAAGTGGTCCCCAACCTGATGATCGGCTTTGGCATCGACGAGGTGCAGGCGGACTATGTGGCTGAGATCAAGCTCCGCCACCTGAATCGTGAGTATATCCTCAAGCGGACCAGCGAGATCGAGCAGCTGGAAAAGGACATCGCGGACCTGAACGACGTGCTGGCAAAGCCTGCCCGCATCCGCCGCATCATCATCAACGAGCTGAACGAGGTGGCCAAGAAGTACGGCCAGCCCCGCCGCAGCGAAATTCTCTACGACCTGCCCGAGGAGGAGAACGGTGCCGAGGAAGAGATCGTGCCGGATTACCCCGTCACCGTCTTCTTTACCCGCGAGGGCTATCTCAAGAAGATACCGCCCCAGAGCCTGCGCACCGCCGGTGCCCACAAGCTGAAAGAGGGCGATGAGATCATCCAGCAGGTGGAGACCCGCAACAACATGGAAGCGCTCTTCTTCACGGACAAGCAGCAGGTGTACAAAGTGCGTCTGGCCGAGCTGGAGGATGGCAAGGTGGCCCAGATGGGCATTTACCTGCCCGGGCGTCTGGGCATGGACGAGGGGGAAAACATCCTCGCCATGGTCATTACCGGCGATTACGCGGGCTATCTGTACTTCTTCTTTGCCAACGGCAAGTGCGCAAAAATTCCCCTCAGCTCTTACGCCACCAAGCAGAACCGCCGCAAGCTGCTCAAGGCATACAGCGATAAGGAAGAGCTCTCGCTGATGCTCTACCTGCCCGAGGAGACGGAGCTGGCCATCCGCACCAGCGCCAGCCGGATGCTGCTGGTGGGCACGGCGCAGATCCCGGCCAAGACCACCCGCGACAGCCAGGGCGTGGCCGTCGTCACTCTGAAAAAGAACCAGCGCGTTGTCTCCGTCGTCCCGGCGGACACGCTGGAGCTGGCCAACCCTCACCGCTACCGCGTCCGCAGCCTGCCCGCCACGGGTGCTCTGATCCGCGCCGAAGACGAGGGCGAACAGATGAGCCTGCTGTAAAGAACTCCCCCAGTCGCCTGTGGCGCCAGATTCCCCCTTTTGTCACCTGCGGTGACATCTTCCCCCGGCGCGGGGGAAGTCGGCCTCTGAGATGGGGCCTTTGGCATGGTGGCAAAGCTTCTGGTTGAATTGCAAAGTGTCCGGTTTCGCCAGAGGCTCCCTCTCCGAGGGAGCTGGCACGGCGTAAGCTGTGACTGAGGGAGTTCAAGCAGTAGCGGAGACAAGTTTAAATCGTTTATCCTGAAAAGAGGAAGCTATCATGCAAAATATCGACCTGATTTGTGTCGGCAAGCTGAACGCGAAATATTTTGCGGAGGGTGTGGCCGAGTATCAGAAGCGGCTGGCGGCCTTTGCAAATTTCCGGATCATTGAGCTGCCGGAAGAGAAGATCGAGGAGAAAAACGCCTCCGATGCCGTCGTGAAAAAGGCGCTGGAAAAAGAGGGCAAAGCCATCCTCGGCAATGTCCGCAAGGGTGCCGCCATCGTGGCCATGTGCATTGAGGGAAAACAGATCTCCTCCGAGGAACTGGCACAGTTCCTGGCGGACCGCGCGGGCAGCGGGGCGGGGGACGTGGCGTTCGTGATCGGCTCCTCCCACGGCCTGGCGGACGAGGTCAAGCGGGCGGCCGCTCTCAAGTTCAGCATGGGGCGGATCACCATGCCCCACCAGCTGGCCCGCCTGGTGCTGACGGAACAGATCTACCGTGCCTGCACCATCAATGCCGGCATGAAATATCATAAGTAAAGTGGAAGAGGGCCGCGTCCGCGGTCCTCTTCCACTTTACAAGAAGGAAAAAACATGGTACAGTAAGAATACGCGGCAGTGGGGAAAGCTGCCCGAAACAACACACACGACACGGCAAGCCAGCCGCGGACGGAAAGGATGTTATTACAATGGAACAGAGCGAAAAGACCCTTGATATGATCGTCAATCTCTGCAAGAACCGTGGTTATGTTTTCCCCGGTTCTGAGATCTACGGCGGTCTGGCCAACAGCTGGGATTACGGCCCCCTGGGCGTTGAGTTCAAGAACAACGTCAAGAAAGCATGGCTGAAGAAGTTTGTGCAGGAGAGCCCCTACAATGTCGGCCTGGACGCTGCCATTATCATGAACCCCCAGACCTGGGTGACCACCGGCCACGTTTCCAGCTTCTCGGACCCCCTGCTGGACTGCCGCGCCTGCAAGGCACGCCACCGCGCCGATAAGCTCATTGGCGAGGAGCACCCGGAGGTCAATGTCGATGCCATGAGCTTCGATGAGATGGACCAGTTCATCGCCGAGCACGAGGACATCGTCTGCCCCGTCTGCGGCAAGCACGATTTTACCCCCATCCGCAAGTTCAACCTGATGTTCAAGACGGCCATCGGCGTCACCGAGGACAGCTCTTCCACCTGCTACCTCCGCCCCGAGACCGCACAGGGCATCTTTGTCAACTTTGCCAACATCCAGCGCACCACCCGCCGCAAGCTGCCGTTTGGTGTCTGCCAGGTGGGCAAGGCATTCCGCAACGAGATCACCCCGGGCAACTTTACGTTCCGCACCCGCGAGTTTGAGCAGATGGAGTGCGAGTTCTTCTGCAAGCCCGGCACCGATCTGGACTGGTTTGCTTACTGGAAAGACTACTGCGAGAACTGGCTGCTGAGCCTGGGCATCAAGAAAGAGCACCTGCGCCTGCGTGACCACGAGCCCGCGGAGCTGGCATTCTACAGCCGCGCTACCACCGATATCGAGTATGCGTTCCCGTTCACCGACTGGGGCGAGCTGTGGGGCATTGCAGACCGTACCAACTACGACCTGACCCGCCATCAGGAAGCTTCCGGCAAGAGCCTGGAGTACTTCGACACCGAGACCAACGAGCACTATATCCCCTACGTCATCGAGCCTTCTCTGGGCTGTGACCGTGTGGCGCTGGCATTCCTGTGCGAGGCCTACGATGAGGAGCACCTGACCGACAGCAAGGGCAAGGAGGATATCCGCACCGTGCTGCATCTGCATCCGGCTCTGGCTCCCTACAAGTGTGCTGTGCTGCCTCTGAGCAAGAAGCTGGGCGACAAGGCCATGGAGATCCGCAACGAGCTGAGCAAGTACTTCATGGTGGACTACGACGATACCGGTTCCATCGGCAAGCGTTACCGCCGTGAGGATGAGATCGGCACCCCGTACTGCATCACCGTGGACTTTGACACCGTGGGCGACGAGGCCAAGGGCATCACTGCGGACAACTGCGTCACCGTCCGTGACCGTGACACCATGGAGCAGGTACGTATGCCCATCTCCGAGCTGAAGAGCTACATCGAGAGCAAGATCGAGTTCTAATCGTTTTAGATTTCAAAATGATAAAAACACAGCCCTGCCGTTGAAATTTCGGCGGGGCTGTGTTATAATACAAACAGAAGAGAATGCTGCCAAGCAAACGGTCAGCACTTCTCCAGCATGTCATTCAACAAAAAATGACCGCAGGTTTCGGACGCTGGCGGTCATTTTTTGTTGTTGAAGATCTTCCATGCGATGTCGAACATGCCAAAACCCACAGTTGCAAGCAGTGTGAGCAGAGCCAAAGTTTCTAAAAGCGTCATGGAGCATCCCCCCTTTCGCATTTGCGTCAGGGGTGGGCAACAAGAATGCGTCAATCCCCGACGCGAAGCCGGAGAGGCGCGACCGCATGCCGTATGTAGACAGCATTCTCGAGATCAGTATAACAGACGCTTCGCCCTTTTTCAACCGGGCGGGGCGCCTTTTTGTCTCTCGATGGTGGACATTTCCGCCCCAAACGGGTATACTGAAACAAAATAAACACGGTTTACACCGCAGGAGGAACCTTTCGTGGAAAACTTTAACGAACTTCTGAAAAAATATGCCGATTTTATCGTCCGGGTGGGTGTGAATCCCCAGCCGGGCCAGACCCTCATCATCCGCTGCCCGCTGGAGGCCGCCCCGCTGGCCCGCCTGTGCGTGCGCAGCGCCTATGAGGCCGGTGCCCGGGACGTGCAGGTGGATTGGAGCGACAACGCTGTTTCCCGCACCCGGATGGAGCTGGGCAGCGAGGAAGCCCTGAGCGACTTCAAACCTTACCAGCTGCGCCGCTATCTCGACTACGCCGAGAGCGAGGGCGGCGTCTGCATCCTGCATCTCCTCGCGGATGATCCGGAGGTCTATGCCGGGTTGGACGGGGCCAAGATCAGCCGGGTGAATGCGGCCAACCGCAAATATATGGCTCCGTGGCGTGAGTACACCATGAACGACCGGGTGCAGTGGTCCATTGCCGCCATGCCCAGTGCTCCCTGGGCCAAAAAGATGTTCCCGGAGCTGGACGAGGCAGCCGCCATCGAGAAGCTGTGGCAGCTCATCTTTGACGTCTGCCGCGTGACGAACGGCGACCCCGTCAACGAGTGGAAAGCACATCTGGACCGCCTGACCACTCTGGGCGAGAAAATGAACGCGTTCGACCTCGAAAGCGTCCACTTCCAGAGCAGCAACGGCACGGACCTGACCGTGGGCATTGCCGACAAGGCCCTCTGGGAGAGTGCCGGCAGCAAGAACGAAAAAGGCGTGTTCTTCCTGCCCAACATCCCCACCGAAGAGGTCTTCACGGCACCCCACAAGGAAAAGGTCAACGGCATCGTCTACGGCACCAAGCCCTACGTCTTTAACGGCCAGCTCATCAAGGGCTTCCATGTGACGTTCCAAGACGGCAAGGTGGTGGAGCACGGGGCCGAGGAGGGCGCGGAGCTGCTGGGCCAGCTCCTGAGCACCGATGAGGGAGCCTGCCACATTGGCGAGGTGGCGCTGGTGCCTGCTTCCAGCCCCATCAACCGGAGCGGTGCCCTTTTCTACAATACTCTGTTCGATGAGAACGCCGCCTGCCACATTGCATTCGGCGCCAGCTATCCCGGCACCACCCGGAACGGCACGACTCTTTCCAAGGAAGAGCTGCTGGCCCGCGGCATGAACCAGTCTTCCATCCACGAGGACGTCATGATCGGTGCGGAGGACAGCAAGATCACCGGCAAGTGCCGCGATGGCCGCACCGTGACCCTGTTTGAGAACGGTGTCTGGGTTTTGTAAGGCCTGCCCTTGGCCGCAGGGCCCGGCTGCTTTCGGTAAAGCATAAAACCTGCCCGGGCTGCCAAGGGCTCCCCTGTTAGGAAAGACTCCCCCGGCCGGGGAAGGTGGCACACAAGTGTCGAAAGGGGAGCGCCTGAGAGGTTTTTCACGAAAAAGCTTGCATATTTCGCAAATGTATGCTATATTCTAGTAGTACGATATAGTTTTTATGGAACGTGGGCCGCAAGGTCCGCGTTTCTTGTTTGTTTGGAGGTTTTTTATGGCGAAACAGTCTGGCGGCAATACCGCCCAGAGAGTCGAAGCGCTTGTCCGCCCCACCGTGGAGGGCATGGGCCTGCGCCTGTGGGATGTTGTCTTTGAAAAAGAGGGGCCGGACTGGTATCTCCGTGTGCTGATCGACAAGGCGGACGGCTCCACCATGGACACCGACACCTGCGCCGATGTGTCCCATGCGCTGGACCCCATCCTGGACGAGGCAGACCCCATTGAGCAGAGCTATTATCTGGAGGTGGGCAGCCCCGGCCTTGGCCGCAAGCTGACCCGCCCGGAGCACTACACCGCTGTGCAGGGCCAGAAGATCAGTGTCAAACTGTACAAGGCCAACGAGAACGGTGCCAAGGAGTTTTCCGGCATCCTGACCTCCCGCGAGGGGAATACCATCACGGTGGAGACCCCGGCGGGCCCCGTCCGCTTTGAAGCCTCCGCCGCCAGCACGGTGCGCCTGTGCGACGACGAAGACCTGTTTCATTGAAAAGTAAAACCCTTTATCACATAGAGAGTAAATCATAGGAGGAACCCGAAAAATGGCAGCAGCTAACAATGAATTTTTTGAAGCTCTCTCCATGCTGGAGCACGAGCGCGGCATCACCGCTGAGTATCTGATCGATAAGATCAAGGCAGCGATCGTGATCGCTGTCAAGAAGAACTACGAAGTGGAAGACAACAACGTCATGGTGGAGATCGACCCCGCCAAGGGCAAATTCAACGTTGCCCTCATTCAGGATGTTGTGGCCGATGAGGACTGGTACGACGAGCACAGCGAGATCGGCATTACCGAGGCCCAGAACATCCGCAAGGATTACAAGGTGGGCGACCGCGTGGTCACTCCCCTCAAGACCAAGGACTTTGGCCGCATCGCCGCACAGACCGCAAAGCACGTCATCCGTCAGGGCATCCGCGAGGCCGAGCGCAGCCAGCAGCTGAGCGAGATCCAGTCCCGCGCCCATGACATCGTGCAGGCCACCGTCACCCGCGTGGACCCCGAAAAGGGCATCGTGGCCGTGGATCTGGGCAAGGGCGGCGAGGCCATCCTGCCCCGCAACGAGCAGGTGCCCGGTGAGACTTACACCGAGGGCCAGGTGCTGCAGGTCTACGTTGTGGACGTCGTCAGCGGCGACCGCGGCGCGCGCGTTATGATCAGCCGTACCCACCCGGGCCTGGTCAAGCGCCTGTTTGAGCTGGAAGTGCCTGAAATTTACGACGGCACTGTGGAAGTCAAGGCCATCAGCCGTGAGGCCGGTGCCCGCACCAAGATGGCAGTCTGGTCCAAGGACGCCAACGTCAACCCCGTTTCCGCCTGCATCGGTCCCCACGGTGACCGTGTGGCTGCTGTGGTCGAGAAGCTGGGCGGTGAGAAGATCGACATCGTTAAGTGGAGCGAGGATGTCTCCGAGTTCATCTCCGCGGCCCTCAGCCCGGCCAAGGTGCTCAAGGTGGAGCTGCTGCCCGGCGAGACCCGCTCCTGCCGTGTGACCGTGCCGGACCAGCAGCTGAGCCTGGCCATTGGCAACAAGGGCCAGAACGCCCGTCTCTGCGCGCGCCTGACCGGCTACAACATCGACATCCGTCCCGAGAGCGGCTACTATGGCGAGGACGAGGAGCCCAAAGCCGAGCAGCCCAAGACCGAAGAGACCGCTGAGTGATTCCAGCGCACCCACTGCCAAAGGAGGGAAATCGGATGGCACAAAAAAAGATCCCTGCCCGCCAGTGCATTGGCTGCATGACCAGCCGCCCCAAAAAGGAGCTGGTGCGGGTGGTGCGCGCCCCGAGCGGAGAGATCAGCATTGACCCGGTGGGCAAAAAGCCCGGCCGCGGCGCGTACCTCTGCCCGGACGCCGCCTGCCTTGCAAAGGCAAAAAAGAAAAAGGCGCTGGAGCGCTGCTTTGAGCAGCCGGTTCCCGCCGAAGTTTACGACGCGCTGGCCCGGCAGCTGGCCGCGGTAGAACAGGAGGCCGCACAGGATGGCAAAGAATAAGAACAACGCCCCCGCAAAGCCTGCGCTGGCCCCGGCAGATGCCCTGTACCAGGCCGTGAGCCTCTGCCGCAAGGCAGGTGCCCTGACCATGGGCTTTGACGCCGTGGAAGATGCCTGCGTCAAGGGCAAGGCGTGGCTGGTCATGGTGGCCAGCGACGCCAGCGCCAAGACCGTGCAGCGTTTGAACTATGCCGTAGGCGACCTGGTGGATGTGATCTCCATGCCGCTGACACAGGATAGACTGGCTGATATCAGCCATAAACCGGTGGCGGTGTATGCCGTGACCGACCGCAACCTCGCAAAGCTCTGCTTTGACCGCCTGACGGACTGTGGAGCAATCAAAAATGAGGAGGATATGAGCGAATGACCGTAAAATATAAAGTAAGCGATTTTGCAAAAGACCTGAATATTTCCGCCAAGAAAGTGCTGGATGAGCTGAACGCCATGGGCAGCACCGGCAAGAAGAACAGCTCCACTCTGGAGGAGAACGAGCTGAACTACCTGCTGGAGAAATTCAGTAAGGATCATAGCGAGACGGACCTGAGCGCTTATCTGAACAGCGCCAAGCAGCCCGCTGCCCCCAAGAACACGGAGAAGAAGCCCGAGCAGAAGAAAGCCGAGAAGCCTGCTGAGAAAAAGGCAGAGCCCAAGGCCGCCCAGAAGCCGGCTGAGAAGAAGTCGGAGCCTGCAAAAGCTGCCCAGCAGCCCCAGCAGAAAAACAATAACAGCAAGCATAACGAGAAGAAGAACGAGCAGCATAAGAAGCGTGAGGAGAAGACCGTCTCCCTGAGCGAGCTGGCCCGTGAGACCGGTGCCAAGGCAAGCACTGCCCCGGCCCAGTCCGTCTCCGTCCGCCGCGAGGACAATCAGGTCACCGTGGATACCCGTACCGTGGATATGAACGTGGACCGCTTTGATGCCCGTTACGACGATCTGGCTTCCACCAAGAACACGGAGAACCGCCGCAAGCCTACCCCGCAGGGCAACAAGCAGAAGTTCACCCAGCGCGGCCAGCGTCAGCGCCAGCAGTTCCAGAAAGGCAAGCGCGAGACCGAGTTCGAGCGCCTGCAGCGCATCCAGCTGGAAAAGGCCCGCAACGCACAGCTGAAAGTTTCCATCCCGGATGAGATCACCGTCGGTGAGCTGGCTGCCCGCCTGAAGCAGCAGGCTGGTAAGGTCATTGCCAAGTTCATGCAGATGGGTGAGATGCACGCCATCAACGACATCATCGATTTTGATACCGCTTCCCTGCTGGCCGAGGAGTTCCACGCAAAGGTCGAGCACGAGGTGCATGTGACCATCGAGGAGCGCCTGTTCACCCAGGAAGAGGATGCACAGGAAGACCTCGTCGAGCGTCCCCCGGTCGTCTGCGTCATGGGCCACGTTGACCACGGCAAGACCAGTATCCTGGATGCCATCCGCAAGACCAACGTCACCGCGGGCGAGGCCGGCGGCATCACCCAGGCCATCGGTGCTTATCAGGTCAAGATCAACGACAGCCTGATCACGTTCCTGGATACCCCGGGCCATGAGGCGTTTACCTCCATGCGTGCCCGTGGTGCCAACATGACCGATATCGCGGTGCTGGTCGTGGCTGCCGACGACGGCATCATGCCCCAGACCATTGAGTCCATCAACCACGCCAAGGCTGCCAACGTCAAGGTCATCGTGGCCATCAACAAGATGGATAAGCCCACGGCCAACCCCGAGCGCGTCAAGGAGGGCCTGACCAAGTACGGCCTCATCCCCGAGGACTGGGGCGGCGACGTGGCCTGCATCCCTGTTTCTGCCATGACCGGCATGGGCATCAACGACCTGCTGGAGCGCATTGCGCTGGAAGCTGAGGTCATGGAGCTCAAGGCCAACCCCAACCGCCGCGCCAAGGGTGCTGTGGTCGAGGCTCGTCTGGACAAGGGCCAGGGCCCCATTGCCACCATCCTGGTGCAGAACGGCACCCTGCACTCCGGCGATGTCATCATTGCCGGTACCGCTGTGGGCCGTGTGCGTACCATGCGCAGCGATAAGGGCAAGCTGCTGAGCGATGCCGGCCCCTCCACCCCTGTGGAGATCACCGGCCTGACTGCGGTGCCCGAGGCAGGCGACCTGTTTGAGGCCGTTGAGGACGAGCGCCTGGCCCGTGAGCTGGCCGAGCAGCGCATTGCTGACGCCAAGGAGAAGCAGTTCTCCTCGTTCCAGAAAGTCACCCTGGATAACCTGTTCAGCCAGATGGCTCAGAACGATATGAAAGAGCTGGCCATCGTCGTCAAGGCCGACGTGCAGGGCTCTGCCGAGGCTGTCAAGCAGAGCCTCGAAAAGATCTCCAACGATGAGGTCCGCGTCCGCGTCATCCACGCCGGTGTCGGTGCCATCAGCAAGTCCGATGTGGATCTGGCCGATGCCTCCAACGCCATCATCATTGGCTTCAATGTCCGCCCGGACAACGTGGCCAAGGAAGAGGCCGCCGCTACCAAGGTCGAGATGCGGATGTACCGTGTCATTTACGATGCCATCAACGATGTCACCGACGCTATGAAAGGTATGCTGGCTCCCAAGTTCCGCGAGGTCTCTCTGGGCGAGCTGCAGGTCCGTCAGGTGTACAAGATCTCCAACGTCGGCACCGTTGCCGGCTGCCGCGTGACCAGCGGCAAGATCACCCGCGACAGCAAGGTGCGCGTGGTCCGTGACGGCATCGTCATCACCGAGGACGAGATCGCGTCTCTGAAGCGCTTCAAGGACGACGCCAAGGAAGTGGCCGAGGGCTACGAGTGCGGCGTGACGCTGGCAAAGTTTGCGGACGTCAAAGAGGGCGACGTGTACGAAGCTTTCAAGATGGAAGAATACCGCGACTAAGATTTGCAAAACCTCTCAGTCTCGCATTCGCTCGACAGCCGTTCCCCTTTCGGCACTTGCGTGC
>OJNK01001388.1_pt1 | contig 11796 bp, 7 predicted proteins | sample 1597811 | NCBI WGS metagenome assembly OJNK01 (sample SAMN00265073, study PRJEB22529) | human gut metagenome
TACGTTGCAAAGCGCAGCCGGTTCGATAAAATTCACGGCATCGATAACGAAAACCGGCATCTTGTGCTGCTGTGCAAAAACGAAACGGGCTACCGCAACCTTGTCGCCATTGTCTCTAAAGCGTGGACAGAGGGCTTTTACAGCAAGCCCCGTGCCGATATGGAGCTGCTGCGTGAACACAGCGAGGGGCTCATCGCGCTTTCCGCCTGCCTTGCGGGTGAGATCCCGCGTGCGCTTTCCGTCGGCGACTATGACGAAGCCAAAGCCGCCGCCCTGCGCTACCGTGAGATTTTCGGCGAGGACAATTTTTACCTCGAATTACAAGACCACGGCCTGCGCGAACAGGCACATATCAACCCGCAAATAATCCGATTGTCAAAAGATACGGGCATTCCGCTCGTCGTGACGAACGACTGCCACTATATCGAAAAAGAAGACACCAAAATGCACCACATCCTCGTCTGCATCCAGACGAACCGCACGGTGGAGGATGAGGATACGCTGGAATTCGGCTCCGATGAATTCTATTTTAAAAGCGAAGACGAAATGCGTGCACTGTTCCCGGATTGTCCCGAGGCAGCGGACAACACGCAGAAAATCGCCGACCGCTGCAATGTAGAATTTGAGTTCGGCAAAACGAAGCTGCCGCGCTTTGATACGCCGGACGGCAGCGACAACCGCGAATATTTCCGCCGCATGTGTTACGCGGGTCTGCACAAACACTACGGCGAAAACCCGAAAAAAGAAATCGTAGACCGCCTTGAATATGAAATTTCGACGATTGATACGATGGGTTATGTAAACTACTACCTCATCGTGTACGATTTCATCCGTCAGGCGAAAAGCATGGGTATCCCGGTCGGCCCGGGCAGAGGCTCCGGCGTGGGCAGCCTCGCCGCATACTGCATCGGCATCACGGGCGTTGACCCGCTGCGGTATGACCTGCTGTTCGAGCGTTTTTTGAATCCGGAGCGCGTCAGTATGCCGGACTTCGACGTCGATTTCAGCGACGAGCGCCGACAGGAGATCATTGAGTATGTCACGGAAAAATACGGCACCGACCATGTGGCGCAGATCGTCACGTTCGGCACCATGGCGGCGCGCCTTGCGATACGCGACGTTGGCCGCGCCATGGCGATTCCGTACACAACGTGCGATACCGTCGCAAAGCTTGTGCCGATGGAGCTCGACATCACGATTGATGCCGCGCTGGAACGCGTTTCCGAGCTGCGCGATTTATATGAAAGCGACAAACAGGTGCACGAGCTCCTCGACATGGCGCGCAAAATTGAGGGCATGCCGCGCCACACGTCCACGCACGCCGCCGGTGTTGTCATCACAGACCGCCCGGTCGTCGATTACGTGCCGCTGAGCATGAACGACGATTCGCCTGTCACGCAGTACACGATGACGGCCATCGAGCAGCTCGGTCTGCTCAAGATGGACTTTCTTGGCTTGCGCAACCTCTCGGTTATCGACCACGCCGAGCAGATGATTGCGAAACACACGCCGGGCTTTAAGGTGGAAAACGCGCCGGATAACGACCCGGACGTGTTTAAAATGATCGCGAGCGGTGCGACAGAGGGCGTGTTCCAGTTTGAATCCGCCGGTATGCGCCGTGTCATCATGCAATCCGACCCCAAAAGCATTGAAGACCTCATCGCCGTTATCTCTTTGTATCGCCCCGGCCCGATGAAGTTCATCCCCATGTACGTCGAAAATCGCAAGCACCCGGATAAAATCACGTACCGCCACCCGCGCCTTTCCAAAATACTGGATGTCACCTACGGGTGTATCATTTATCAGGAGCAGGTCATGCGCATTTTCCGCGAGCTTGCGGGGTATTCGCTTGGCCGCGCGGACATTGTGCGCCGCGCCATGAGCAAGAAAAAGCACGATGTCATGGAGCAGGAGCGCGAGTATTTCGTTCACGGCTTAAAGCGTGAGGACGGCACCGTGGAGATTGAAGGCTGCATCGCCCGCGGCGTGGACGAGCAGACCGCCGAGACAATCTACGATGAGATGAAAAGCTTTGCGTCCTACGCGTTCAATAAGTCCCATGCCGCCGCGTATGCCGTTGTGGCGTATCGCACGGCGTACCTCAAATATCTCTATCCGAAAGAATATATGGCCGCGTTGCTCACAAGTGTGCTCGCATCCGCAGGCAAGATTGCGGCGTATATGGAAGAATGCAGCAGGCTGAATATTGCCGTGCTGCCGCCGCACGTGAACGAGAGCGAGCAGGGCTTTTCCGTTTTTGAAAACAGCATTCGTTTCGGTTTGCTCGCCATCCGCAACCTCGGACGCGGCCTGATACAGCGCATTTTATCCGAGCGCACGATGAACGGCCCGTTCACGACCTTCTACGATTTCTGCAAGCGCATGCAGGGCAGAGACCTGAACCGCCGCGCCGTGGAAAGTCTTATCCGCTGCGGTGCGTTCGACGGTCTCGGCAACAACCGCCGCGAAATGCTGATGGCGGTCGGCCCGCTGCTCGATCAGCTGGAGGACGATAAGCGCCGCAACATAGAGGGGCAGATCGGCCTGTTTGACTTCGGCGGGGAGGAGAAAACGGAATCTTTCGAGATGCCGAAAGCCGAGGAGTTCCCCAAAACCGAACTGCTTTCTATGGAAAAGGAAGTCACCGGCATGTACCTTTCCGGGCACCCCATGTCGCCGTATGCGGAGGTCTATAACGCCGGCATCGCCGCGCGCTTTGATGAGATTGCCCGCAGCGCCGCCGGGGAATCCGACCAATATAAAGACGAGCAGTATGTGGACGTTCTGGCCGTTGTGGAAAGCGTGAAAAAGAAGGTGACGCGCTCCGGCTCTGCCATGGCGTTCGTTACGTTGGAAGACATGTACGGCTCTATGGAGGCGCTTGTTTTCCCGAAAGTTTTGGAAAAATACGGCGACCTTTTTGCGCCGGGCGGCTCTGTTTGGGCGCACGGACGCATCAGCTTTACGGAAGAAAAAGACCCGAAGTTCATCTGCGAATATGCCTCGGCACCGTTTTCGCCGGAAGAAATGATGATCCGCAGAAGGCCTGCGCCTGAGGAAAAGAAAAAGGCCTCGCAAAAGCCTGCCGCTGTGCCGGAAAGCGTCACGCCGCCGCGCGGGGAAGAGCGGCCCGGTGTGCAGATTAAGGGCTATAACACAGCCTATAAGGGCCTTTATCTGCGTGTACCGAACGCCGAAGATCCGCTCTGCAAAAAGGCGATGCAGTACATCGAGATTTTCGACGGCGTGACCGACCTCTATCTATATTATACGGACACGAAAAAGCTGGTCCGCGCGCCCGCCCGTTACCGCGTTGCGGTGAACTACGAGCTCGTCTCCGCATTGAAAAAACTTCTCGGCGAGGGAAATGTTGCGCTGAAAGAATAAGAAATTCTCAAAAAAACAAAAACCGATTCAAAAAAGGCAAAATACCTCTTGAAACCGTCAGGGAAAAGGGGTATAATCAAAAATGAATGGAATAAATTGCTGAATTGCATTTTTAACTTTGCAATTTTCAATAAGAAAGTGGAGGAATTTACAATGTGTGCAAAGAAAATCGCAGTACTTACGAGCGGCGGTGACGCACCGGGCATGAATGCTGCGGTTCGTGCTGTTGTCCGCACCGCGATCTCCTTCGGCATGGAGGTATATGGCGTACGTCACGGCTACAACGGTCTTCTGACCGGCGAAGTGCAGAAAATGGAACTTCGCAGCGTTTCCAACATCATCCAGCACGGCGGCACGGCGCTCTTTACGGCGCGCAGCCCCGAGTTCAATACCCCGGAGGGCGTTCAGAAGGCGGCTGCTAAATGTCGCGAACTGGGCATCGACGGCGTGGTCGTCGTCGGCGGCGACGGTTCTTTCCGCGGCGCACGCGACCTGACCGGCGCAGGCGTTCCTTGCATCGGCGTTCCGGGCACTATCGATAACGATATTTCGAGCTCCGAATATACCATCGGTTATGACACGGCGATGAACACCGCTATGGAAATGATCGACCGCATCCGCGATACCACAGAGTCTCACGACCGCTGCAGCGTTGTAGAGGTCATGGGCAGACGCTGCGGCGACATCGCACTCAACACCGGTATCGCTGTCGGCGCAATCGCAACGCTCGTCCCGGAAGTGAAGTATGACTTTGAAAAGGACGTCATCGAGCGCATCCGCTACGCACAGAAGACCGGCAAGCGCCACTTCATCGTGGTCGTTGCAGAGGGCGTAGGTCACTCCGAAGATATCTGCAAGCGCATCCAAGAGGAGACCGGCATCGAGAGCCGTGCGACCATCCTTGGCCATGTACAGCGCGGCGGTTCCCCGACGCTCCGTGACCGTGTTGTGGCAAGCCGGATGGGCTACCACGCAGTTGAGCTGCTCCGCGACGGCAAGAGCAACCGCGTCGTCGTCATGCAGGGCGAACGCATCGTAGACTTCGACATTACCGAAGCCCTCGAGATGCCGCGCGTCTTCGACGAGAAGCTCTACAAGATCTCTCAGGATCTTTCCCGCTAAAGTTTAGTCATCGAAACGCCTGTTCCAAAAGGACGGGCGTTTTCTGTTTTTCGACACGGTGTCTGCATTTTTTGCATAAAGCACCTTGTCGGGGGTAAAAAATAATTATTTTTGGGAAAATAGGTTGACATTTTCCGTAGTTCGTGGTAGAATAATCGAGCGGTCGAAAAGAGGCCGCGAGATAAATAGGGGCATAGCTCAGTTGGTAGAGCAGCGGTCTCCAAAACCGCGTGCCGTGAGTTCGAATCTTACTGCCCCTGCCACCATGGCCCGGTAGTTCAGTTGGTTAGAACGCTAGCCTGTCACGCTAGAGGTCGACGGTTCGAGCCCGTTCCGGGTCGCCACAAAAGGCGAGTTCATCTTGCCTTTTGCGTATGCTGCTATGGCTCAGTAGGCAGAGCACGTCCTTGGTAAGGACGAGGTCACCAGTTCGAATCTGGTTAGCAGCTCCAAGAAGGACTTTGCAGAGATGCAGAGTCCTTTTTTGTTTGTGTTTTTGAGAGGTCATGCAGTCAAAAAAGTAGTCGGCAGTATATCATTTTTGAAGAAAAACGGCCTTTTTGCGCCTATTTATAATTTCGACTTGAAATTTACCGTATTTCTGCTATAATCTTTATAGTTTTCCCTTTATGTTTATGCTTAAAAAGTGGCGGCCAAACTGCCAGAAAATTAAAGGAGCAGAGGATTATGAGTATTCCGGAAATGGACATGAACCCGGAGATCGCCCGAAAGTTACTCGAGGTCGGCGAAGAATTCCGCATTGAAGGCCCGTTCTTCTCGTACGAAGAAATCAAAATGGGCAACGTGAACCACACCTACAAAGTCAATTATATTCGCGATGACGGTACCGGCATGGCAAAGATTAAGTCTTTCCTTGTACAGTGCGTCAATACATATGCGTTCCAGCACCCGATTGAGTTGATGCAGAACATTGACCGTGTCACGGAGCACATCCGCGAAAAATGCCCGAATACGAAAAGCCTGCATTTCCATCACACGAAGCACGGCGTCAACTATTTGATGGATAATGACGGCTTCTGGCGGCTCAGCAACTACGTGCCGTCTGTGACGTTCGATACCTGCGACGACCTGAACGTGGTGCACAGTGCAGGTGAGGCGTTCGGCGATTTCCAACTGATGTTGGCGGATTTCGATGCGAACTCCCTTTTCTACACGATCCCGAACTTCCACAACACGCGCAAGCGCTATGAGAAGCTGAAGGAAGATATGGCGATCGACCCGTGCAATCGTGTGGCAGAGGTGCGCGAAGAGCTCGATTGGCTGCTTTCCGTAGAGGACGAGGCTTGCCGCCTGACCGACCTCTTTGAAAAAGGCGAGCTTCCGCTGCGCGTTACGCACAACGATACAAAGATCAACAATGTGCTGATCGATGAGAAGACGCACGAGGCGCTCGTTGTCATCGATCTCGATACCGTTATGCCGGGTCTTGTCGGCCACGATTTCGGCGATGCCATCCGCTTTGCTGCAAATTTTGTGGAAGAAGATTGCGATCATCCGGAAAAGGCCGGCGTAAACCTCAATATTTTCTGGGCATTTGCCGAGGGCTTCCTCAAAAAGACCGCCGCGTCTCTGACGAAAACCGAAGTGGATACGCTGGCGCTCAGCTGCTTTGCGCTTACCTGCGAGCTTGCAACGCGCTTCCTCGCGGACTACATCGTCGGCGATAAGTACTTTAAGGTCAAAAAGCCGCAGCATAACCTTGTCCGTACGCGCTGCCAGATTGCCCTTGCAAAGGACATGCTGAATAAAATGGACGCGATGAACGCCATCGTGCAGGACTGCGCACGCCGCTACAAAGAGACCGAAAACGCATAATTCATTTTGCATCCAGACGACCCGGCAGTTTTGTCGGGTCGTTTTTAAAAACAGGGGGAGTTTATCATGAAAATTCTGTTGACCGGCGCAAATGGCTTTGTAGGGGCGCGCATCCGTGCGGCGGCGCCCGTTATTTGTGCGCCGTCTCTGCGCGGGGCGGAAAAAGAGGATATCGACCGCCTCATCGACACCGTGCAACCGGACGCCATCCTTCACACCGCGGCAATCTCGGACATCGGTGCGTGTGCCAAAGACCCGGAAGGCTCGTACCACGCAAACGTTTTGGTGCCGGAGTATTTAGCCAAAGCCGCAAACGGTGCGAAGCTCGTGTTGTTCAGCTCCGATCAGGTGTACAGCGGCGCAAAGGGCGATAAGCCGTTTACGGAAGACGACGTTGCGACCGCAAATCTCTACGCCGAAGAGAAGTTGGAAATGGAAAACCGCGTTCTCGCAATCGACCCGAACGCCGTCATGCTGCGTGCGACGTGGATGTATGACATGCCCATGTTTGGCGTGCCGAACCGCAGCAACCTCATCACGATGTTCCTGAACGCCGCCATCACTCAAAAGCCGCTTGCACTTTCCAAAGAGGAATTTCGCGGCATCACCTATGTGCGCGAGGTTGCAGAGCAGACCTTGCAGGCGGTGAATTTGCCCGGTGGCGCATATAACTTCGGCAGCGAGGCAGACGTCTCCATGTACGCGCTTGCGGAGCTGTTTATGAAAAAAACAGGCATGAAGCTCAATTTGCAGGAAAAGTCCGGCGGCGAAAACCTCTGGATGAATTGTGCAAAGCTTAAAAACGCCGGCGGTGGATTTGAGACGACTGCCGAAGGCCTTGCGACGTGCATGGAAGACTATAATCTTTCGCTGCTCGGCCAATAACAAAACGAAAATCTCCTTTGAGCCCGGTTTTATGGGTTCTTCAAAGGAGATTTTTAATGGATCGAAACCTAATTATGTCAATAACCTTATGTAAACTGAATTATGTAAAATTAAAGAAATTTGCCGAGTTCGCGTTCACAGGCCGCACGCACCGGTTCCGGCTGCATGCGCAGCACGCCGGGCTCGCCCACGACCTCCGCAAAGCTCGAAATCCTTTTGCCTCACAACAGATCAGGAAGATAGGCTAAACGGTCCGGTGGGCTGTTTAGCCGTAAGAAATCCTATCAAGAGGTTCCTTAAAAAGACATGAAGAATGCAAAAAGCCGCAAGCTCAAAAGTGTCATTTAAACCCCCTTCGGCATAACTTGTACAAGGGGAAAGTCCCCGAAAACAAGGAGGGGTTTTATGGCATCTTTTACAAATTTCGCGACGCTTTCGTATAACGGAGGCACAACGAATTCCAACACCGTCACGGGCGAGCTTTTGGAGGCCTTGACCGTTACCAAAACCGCCGTGGTGAAAAATTACGCCGCAAACGATAAGATTACGTATATCATTTCTATCGTAAACAGCGGTGCGCAGCCGGTGACAAATCTCACGGTCACCGATAACCTCGGCGCGTATGAATTTAATAGCGGGACCGTCTATCCGCTCGCGTATGTGCCGAATTCTGTTCGGTATTATGTAAACGGCGTCTTGCAGACCGCGCCCACCGCAACGCCGGGGCCGCCGCTCGTCATTACGGTCCCGAATGTCCCCGCAAACGGCAGCATCATGCTCGTTTACGAGGCAGAGGTCACAGCGTATGCACCGCTCGGCACGGACGGCAGCATCACGAATACCGCAAATGTCACGGACGGCAATCTGGAAGTCAGCGCGTCGGAAACGGTCTCCACGGATGATCGCGCGGTGCTCACCATCAGCAAAGCGCTGTGTCCTGCGGTCGTCACGGGGAACGGGCAAATTACGTATACGTTCGTCATCGAAAACACGGGCAACACCGAAGCTTCCGAAGCCGAGCGCATCGTGCTGACCGATACGTTTGACCCGATCCTCAAAAACATTGTGGTCACGTTTAACGGCACCGCTTGGACAGCAGGTACGCAGTACACGTATGGCGAAACGACCGGCGTGTTCGCAACGCTTCCGGGGCAGATCACCGTTCCCGCCGCGCAGTATACGCAAAATGAAAACGGCACATGGGCCACTACACCCGGCACCGCGGAGGTTGTTATCACCGGCACCGTGTAAAACAAAATTCAGCAGGACGCATAGCGTAGATATCCTCCGGCTTTTCGCCGGGGGATATTCATGCTTTGTGTCGTTTTTTAACAAGCGATTTTACATGGATTTTACAAAGAACACACAGTTGATTTGACATAGACACGATATACTCCTATACGTGTAAAAGAATGTTAAAAGGGGAAAATCGGGTATGAATATTTTCAATGTACTGACGATGATTGGCGGGCTGTGTCTTTTCCTGTTCGGCATGAACCTGATGGGGCAGGCCTTGGAGCGCCGCGCGGGCGGCAAGCTGCAAAGCTTGCTCGATAAAATGACCGGCAGTGTACCGGCGGGCTTTTTGACGGGCCTCGGCATCACAGCCATCATTCAAAGCTCGTCGGCGACGACAGTCATGGTAGTGGGCTTCGTAAACTCCGGGCTCATGACACTGCGGCAAGCCATCAACGTTATCATGGGCGCGAACGTGGGCACCACCGTCACGGCGTGGCTGTTGAGCCTTGCAGGCATCAGCGGCAGCAATATTTGGGTGAATCTTTTAAAGCCGTCCTCCTTCACGCCTGTTTTGGCGCTCATCGGCATCATTTTCTATATGTTCTGCAAGTCCGGTAAAAAGAAAGATACCGGCATGATCCTGCTCGGCTTTGCGACCTTGATGTTTGGCATGGAAACCATGAGTGGCGCGGTTTCGGGCCTTAAAGATGTCCCGGCGTTCGCTTCGCTGTTCCTGATGTTCAAAAATCCGATTCTTGGCGTGCTTGCGGGCGCGCTTTTGACAGGTATCATCCAGTCCAGCTCAGCTTCCGTGGGCATTTTGCAGGCATTGGCCGTAACGGGGCAGGTCAGCTACGCGGCGGCTATCCCGATTATCATGGGCCAGAATATCGGTACCTGCGTTACGGCGCTGATCTCCTCCGTGGGCACACAGAAGAACGCAAAGCGCGCGGCAGTTGTCCATTTGATGTTCAACGTTATCGGCGTGGTCGTGTTACTGACGGCCTTCTGGATTGTAAAGATCGTGTTTGCACCGGCTATTCTGGATGAAAACGCCACCATGTCCGGCATCGCGATTGCGCACTCGCTCTTTAATATCCTGTGCACGGCGATGCTGCTGCCGGCAGGCGGCCTGCTTGAAAAGCTCGCAATCCGCATCGTGCCGGATAAGGGCGGCAAAGAGCAGCCTGTTGAGCTTGAAGAACGTCTGCTCATCACACCGTCCGTCGCGCTCGGCCGCTGCCGTGCCGTTGCGGGCGAAATGGCACGCTGCGCAGGCGAAGCGCTGCATATGGCGCTGACGACTTTTGAAAATTATTCGCCGGAGCTTGCGGAATCCATCCGTGAAAACGAGAGCCGCTGCGACCGCTACGAAGACGAGCTTGGTACATACCTGGTGCGCCTGAGCGCCCAGCAGCTGAGCGATGCCGAAAGCGAAGAAGCCACCGAATTATTAAAAATTATCGGCGATTTTGAGCGTATCTCCGACCACGCCGTGAACCTGCTTGCGGCATCGGAAGAGCTGCGCAGCAAGGGACTTGGCTTCAGCGCCACCGCAGAAAAAGAGCTGAAGGTGCTCATCGGCGCGGTGAGTGAGATATTGAATACGGCAGAGCGCGCGTTCAGCGAAAAAGACCTTGCGGCCGCCGCACAGGTAGAGCCGCTGAAACAGGTCATCGTTGCACTGAAGGAGCAGATGCGCACGCGCCATATTCTGCGCATGCAGCAGGGTCATTGCAGTATTGAAGCGGGCTTCGTGTGGTCCGACCTGCTGACGGATCTCGAGCGAACGGCTGACCACTGCTCCAACATCGCCGGCTGTGTTCTGGATGCGGCAAACCACGGTCTTAATCTGCACGAAACGCTGCGCGCCATGCGTGCCGACGACCCCGACTTCCGCCGCGCCTACGGCACCTACGCGGAAAAATACCGCTTGCAGGCAGTATAACTACATAATCAATCAAGTAAAAAAGAGACAGTTTGCTTTGATATGTACCCCAATACCGGACACCCGGTATGGGGGCATATCACTTTAGGCTGTCTCTTTTTGTATTTGATGAAGTTGCTGAGAATGCTGATTTAGAGGTTGTAACGGAATAGAGCATTTTAAGACTGGGACTGGCGTACGGAATCGTATTTGGACTCACCCAATGCTTTGAGGTAGGCATCGTAAGCCTTTTCCAACGAAGAAAACTCTTCTCCGTTTTCCAGAATTTCCTTATACTGACTTTGCGTAGTAAGCGATTTCGAGATGGTGACATATTCCTTGCCGTTTCGCGTACCGGTCGTGGTTTCGGAAACATAATATTTCTTGTCACCGGTTTGAATAATTACGGGAATTTCCTTTCCGGCTCCGACCGTATCCGTGTTCAGAGATGTCCAGAAAAGATACCGATCTGCTTCGTGTCTATCTCTTCCGTCGCCAAGATAGGCCCATGTGCAATCACGCTGCTGCAAAAGACTGTTATTCAGCTTATCAATCGCTGTGGTAATGGATGGAACATATTTCGAATCCGGACATCTGGAGTCAAACTCAAAGTTTGTATTGTTTCTCATGTCTTGCCAAAAATCCGTTTTGTATAGAAGTGGGAAGAAATCCGTCTCGTTTGTGTTAAACGGGTATTTAGATATAGATGGATCGGCTTTTCCGCTCCAATTGAGAATGATTCCGTAATCTTCCTTATACGATACGACACAAGTTCCGTTTGGCGCAGCAACGCCTTTCCAGTTCTCCGTGTCTCCTTGGTTTTTGTAATGAACAATACCGCCGATATTCACAGGATCTACTGATTGCCAGTCGGCCTGCTTCTGTTTTAGATCGACGGTTACGGTAGCCTCAGAATCTCCGAGCAACGCCTCTGTAGACACCTGTGCATAAGCGGAGCGGACATTTGCAAGATCTGTCGCTTCTCTGGCTTTTTCAAGCTGTGACGCAAATACCGGAATTGCAACTGCAATCAATACGGCGATGATTGCAATGACAATTAGCATTTCCATCAATGTGAATCCGTTTTTGTTTTGCTTCATTAAAATCCCTGCTTTATCTTTGAATAGAACAAATACATGGTGAAAATAAACATCGGAGTTCATCACCGAAGGTCTCTGCAATATTTTCCACCGGAAAGGATTTCTGCGGAAAAAGAGGATTAAATCGTATGGTAAAGACCCATGGAAACCAAAACTTCTGTAATAAAGGAACAGGACACCAATCAAGATACGTGTTGTATCAAAATTGGTGTCCAGTTATGGTCCGAGTGACAGGAGTTGAACCTGCGGCCTCTTGAACCCCATTCAAGCGCGCTACCAAAACTGCGCTACACCCGGATA
>OJNK01001390.1_pt1 | contig 11778 bp, 9 predicted proteins | sample 1597811 | NCBI WGS metagenome assembly OJNK01 (sample SAMN00265073, study PRJEB22529) | human gut metagenome
CGCGCTGGCGCTTTTTCTGCCATGCGTCCAGTAATTTGAAGATGGTGTTCTCAATTTGGAACGGGGTATAGGAACGCGGGAAGTATTTGCGGAGCTTTTCACCGGAAAGGGTGATGTCGTTTTTCTCCGGTTTCTTCTGCTCCGTCATAATGGAGAGCATGGTGTCCTCATTCAGCTCACCGCTTTGACTGAGCTTTTTCATCCGCTGCGCCTGCGAGAGTGAGGGGGTGGCCTGTTCGCTGTCGATGGTTTCCAGAAGCAAGCCCTGCTCCTTGGGTGTCAGCGCAGCGATCTGATAAGCGGGGCTGAGGGCGATTTTCTTTTCGTCCACCATCTGCTGAAGCTCCGGGACTAACTGCGTCAGGGCGATGTAGTTGCGGATGGTGTCTCCGCTCACACCGGCATCCTGACCAACTTCATCATCGCTGCGGAACTTCGCCGAAATTTTCGGCGAAGTCAGATCCGTCCGTGCGCCCTGCCGCTTGATGGCCTCCATCTTCATCTTGTAGGCTTTGGCGCGTTCAGAGGGCAGGATATTCTCTCGCTGGAGGTTGCTGTCCACCATGATAATGGTGGCAGCGTCCCGGTCAATGTCGCGGACAATGACGGGCATGGTGGCCAGCCCCACCAGCTCACAGGCGTGTTTGCGGCGGTGGCCTGCAATCAGTTCATAGTCGCCGTCCTCCCGTGGCCGTGCCAGCGCGGGGACGAGGACGCCGTACTCCTTGACGCTTTCGGCGGTTTCCTGCATGGACGCATCCTCCCGCACCTGAAAGGGATGATCCGGGAATGGATGCAGCTCGGAGAGCGGAATCTGAACGACTACTTCCTGCTGCGGTTTCGGCTTTTTGGATGGCACGGGCTTTTTGCCCGGTTCTTTCTGCGCTGCTTTTTCAGGCATTGTGTTCCTCCTGTCGGCATCTGATTTTGGGTACAAAAAAAGGACATTTCTTCTTTTCAGAGGAAATGTCCTGATTTCTTGGACGGACTGACAGCCCGCCCAAACAGTATTTAGTTTTTGTCGTTACTATAACACCCCCTACGATATAACTACTTCGCGGCTCGATTTTTCGGTTTGGAAAAGGATGAAAAACCTTGCCAGATAACCGAAAACCCTTGATGTACGGGGCTTTTCCGGTTTGTCGTAATTATACCGTAAGGGCATAGCTGCGCCAGTCTGCTCTATGCCAATGGCGTGAGCCTGAAGGAGATTCAGGAGTGGCTGGGGCACAGCGACATCAGCACGACAAGCAACATTTATACACATCTGGATTTCTCCAGTAAGGTATCTTCGGCGAATGCAATCGTCAATATCTTCCCAGAAAACGCCAAAGTATAAAAAATGGGCAAAAAAGAAAAACAGCCTAAAATCTTTCGATCCTAAGCTGTTTTATGATGAAGTGCCGATGGTGGGACTCGAACCCACATGGTTTCCCGAACGATTTTGAGTCGTTTGCGTCTGCCATTCCGCCACATCGGCTGATATTCAATTTTGAGACATTCGTACCGGTTTCTGAAGATTGGAGGGATGTTCAGGAGGGATGTAAGAAATCCTGCTTCGACAAACCTTCAAAATTCAACGCACACTCGTGAATTTCTCGTACAGACAAGAAAAATCACGAAGCGGATTTTGAGTCTACATCGTCTGCCATTCCGACACATCGGCTGATATCATGATTCTGAAAGAACATTGCTATTATAGCGGATTTTCGGAACAAAATCAAGACTGAGTTTCCTGCAGCTGCAAAAATCGAACGTCTGCCGAGAACGGCGGCACCCTGCGCCGTCAGCCGGAAACACTGCCGGAGAGCCGCCCTGCACAGGGAGCAGCTTTTTGTCCGGAAGCAAAAAAACGAAAGCCCAGTCCTTGCCCGCGGGCGCAGGCTGTGTTACACTGTAAAAAACATGGGATACTAGGAGGAGATCACTTTTGAAACATCTGCATCAGTTTGCGCGCCGCGCGGCGGCGTTTGTGCTGGCGGCTGTACTGTGCGTTTGCGTACTGGCCCCGGCGGCTTCGGCAGCGGTCACCATTGGCGGGGCGGACACCACCCTGATCCCTGCCGAGGAGGAAAACTGCCTTGCGTGGCTGTTCGGCTCTTCGGATACCATCACCATGCCCTACCTGAACATCAAGGGACAGGGCCTGCGGCGCAACGTCACGCTGAATCTGGTGGACTGTCTGGTGGGCATCACCTACACCGAACTGGGGTCCATTGGCAGCTATGTCAGTGCCAGCGCCGCCCAGCAGGCGTGGAAGGCGCAGGCGGTGGCCATCCATTCCTATCTGGAATACCACAAGCAGTACGGTTCCTCGTCCAATGCCCTCATCTACACCCCGGTGGATCAGATCCCGTCCTCGGCACGGGAGGCAATCCGCAGGGCGGTGGAGCCGGTGAAGAACGAGGTGCTCACCTATAACGGCAGCGTCTGCGACGCCGTGTGGTCGGCCAGTGCGGGCTACAACACCCAGACCGGCGTGTACGGCACCTGTTCCAGCCGGGACGCATGGGGCACCGATGTGCCGTATCTGCAGAGCGTGGAGAGCCCCTACGAGGAGCAGTACCACAACAAGCTGCGCCGGGTCATCGGAAAAGACTATACCTATAAAGAGTACAACGACAGCCGCACCGGTGAGCCCTACGTCAGCGCCGACACCACCCACAAGGATCTGGGCGGCTTTGTGCAGTACAACACCTTTGTGTCCAATGGCCGCAGCTACCGTTATATCGGCCAGTTCGTTTCCTCCCGTTACTGCTTCGACTTTGGCGCGGACGAAAGCGGCACGCCCTGCATGACCTACTACGGCTTCGGCCATGGCGTGGGCATGAGCCAGTGCGGTGCTGTGGGCTACGCACAGGAGCAGGGCATGGGCTACCGGGAGATCCTGCGCCACTACTACACCGGTGCGGGTATTTCTGCTTCCGGCAGCTCCGGCGATGGGTTCTTTGGCTGGCTGCACAGACTGTTCCACTGGTAAACAGCGGAAACCGGCAAAGAAATCCGGCAAAAACCTTCTCAAATCGTGCCGGATTTGGTATACTATAGATTGTGTGATTTTTTGAGAGATCATTTTAAGATAAAAAAGTTCCATAGGAGCGGAGATCGGAATGGATCAGGAAAAAGAAACCAAACGACAGGCCGAGCGCTGCCGTGCACTGGCGCAGCGCATCGTGCGGGAGCTGACCCCCGCCAGCATTCAGGTGCTGGGCGGCAGCGGCGCACTGGCCGAAGCACTGGAAAAGACCGGCGCACAGCTGCTGCCGGAGAACGCAGAACTGGGCACCGCTGCCCTGCTGGTGGTGGAGGACCCGGAATGGGTGGACCTGCCCGCACTGCAGTGTGCACAGGTCTTGTTGGTGTGCACCGATGCATCGGCCATGGCTGACTGTGCAAAGCAGCTGGCTGCACAGGGCCTTTACCGTGATTTTGAGTGGAAGAACCGTGGCAAAGCCCAGCAGACCGCGCTGTTCTGCCGTAGCAGTGCAGTGCAGGACGTGCAGCAGCTGCTGGCCGGCTATGAAATGACGCTGGATGAACTGCGGGAGCGGATGCAGCAGGCCGAACGCACCGGCGAAGAGCAGACGGCTCAGCTGGAGCGTCTGCGCAGCGACCTTTCCCTCAGCCGCAGCCACGAGAAGGATCTGGAAAAGACGCTGAACAATGTGACCAGCTCCACCTTCTGGAAGATGAGCTGGCCGCTGCGCTACTTTGTCAGCAAGGGCCGTCAGCTGACACACACCTTCCCACCGTTCGTCTTTTTGGGCCAGCTGCGCCGGGTGGGCATTTCCGGCGTGCGTGCGCAGGCAAAGGCCAAAAAGGAATATGCAAAGCTGTTCCCGGGCAGGACCATGCGCGCCGACCGCTTTGCCAGCGCAGAGCTGCTGGTAAGGCAGGCGGCCGACCAGCCCGCTGCGCCGCGCATCAGCATCGTGGTGCCGCTGTACAATACGCCGCAGCAGTTTCTGGTGGAGCTGCTGGACTCGGTGCAGAACCAGACCTATCAGAACTGGGAGCTCTGCCTTGTGGACGCCGGTCAGGATGAGACGGTGGGCCAGACCGTAGCAGCCCGTGCGGCGGAAGACCCCCGCATCCGTTACCGGAAGCTGGAAAAGAACGAGGGCATTGCGGGCAACACCAATCAGGGCTTTGCACTGGCAACGGGCGAGTTTATCGCCCTGCTGGACCATGACGACATCCTGCACCCGTGTGCTCTGTGGTACGTGGCACAGGCCATTGCCGAACAGGGTGCAGACTTTGTGTACACCGATGAAGTGACCTTTGAGGGCGACATCGACCACCTGACTGTCTACCACTTCAAGCCGGATTATATGCTGGACAATCTGCGCTCCAACAACTATATCTGCCATCTGAGCGTGTTCAGCGCAAAGCTGCTGGCCGCTGTGGGCGGCGATGAGCGCGCTGCGTTCAACGGCAGTCAGGACTACGACCTCTATCTGCGTCTGACCGAAAAGGCGCACAAGATCGTGCATATCCCGCACCTGCTGTACTACTGGCGCTCCAGCCCCACCAGCGTGGCAAGCAACATTTCGGCCAAGACCTACTGTCTGGAAGCTGCGGTCAAGGCCCTGTATGCCCACTACGAGCGTATGGGCATCCCCGTGGACGAGGTGTCCATGATCCCGGGCACGCCGGGCTTTTACAAGACGGACTACACCATCACAAAGCCGGGCCGGGTCAGTATCCTGATCCCCAGCTGCGACCATTCCTCCGACCTGCGCACCTGCGTGGAGTCCATCTGCCGCAAGAGCACCTATGAGGACTTCGAGATCATCGTTATCGAGAACAACAGCAGGGAGCCTGCCACCTTCCGCTGCTATGAAAGGCTGCAGAAGGAACACCGGAACCTGCGGGTGATCACATGGCAGGGCACCGGCTTCAACTACAGCGCCCTGAACAACTTTGGCGCAAGGGAGGCCACCGGCGAATACCTGCTGCTGCTCAACAACGATACGGAGGTCATTTCTCCGCGCTGGATCGAAGAAATGCTCATGTACGCCCAGCAGGACCGTGTGGGCTGCGTGGGCGCAAAGCTGCTCTACCCGGACAACACCATCCAGCATGCGGGCATCGGCTTCGGCTTTTTGACCCTTGCGGCCCACATGCACAAGAACTTCCCGGTGGGCCACCCCGGCTATATGGGACGTCTGGTCTATGCACAGGATGTGTATGCGGTCACTGCCGCCTGCCTGATGGTGCGCAAGAGCGTCTACGAGCAGGTGAACGGTCTGGACGAGAGCTTTGCCGTGGCCTTCAACGATGTGGACTTCTGCGTGCGCGTGCGCGAGGCGGGCTATACCAACGTGTTCACACCCTTTGCCCAGCTGTACCACTATGAGAGCAAGAGCCGTGGTCTGGACGAGAACCCGGTCAAGCGCAAGCGCTTTATCTCGGAGGTGGAGCGCTTCCAGAAGCGGTGGGCAAAGCAGCTGGCCGCAGGTGACCCCTGCATGAACCCGAACTTTGACCTGATGAAAGAGGACTTCAGCTTTGATATCAAACCGCTGGAGTAAAACCCTCTCAGTCTGCTGCGCAGGCAGCTCTCCCGAAGGGCGAGCTTTATGAGGAATTTTTGATTGAAAAGAGGAACCCCGGTGGAGCTTTCTGCTTGTATCGTAGTTTATAACGGCGCGGATGAAGCGCTCAGGGCGGCACAGACCGTGCTGGACTGCACCCGCCGCCACCCGCTGACACTGTATCTGGTGGACAACGCCAGCCCGGACGGCAGCGGCCAACGCCTTGCCAAGGCCGCGAAGGACGGCACCCTGCACATCCGCGAGGACCAGAAGGTGGAGGTGCTCTGCCGCACAGAGAACGGCGGTTTCGGCACCGGACACAACACGGTGCTCAGCCTGCTGCACAGCCGGGTGCACTTCATCCTGAACCCGGACATCCAGCTGACGGAGGACACCCTCAGTGACCTTGCGGACTGGATGACGGCACACCCCGGTGTGGTGATGGCGCGGCCCGCACTTACCTTCCCGGATGGGCGGCCCCAGCGTCTGCCGCTGCGCCGGTGCAGCGTGCGGGCCATGGTGTACCGCCAGCTGCCCTGCCTGAAATTCTGGGCCAAGTACAACGAGCACTATCTGATGGCAGACAGGGACCTGACCAGCCCCACCGAGATCGAGTTTTGCACCGGCAGCTTCTCGGCGGTGGATACTGCAGCCTTCAAGGCCGTGGGCGGCTTTGATGAGGATTACTTCATGTATGTGGAGGACGCCGACCTGACCCAGAAGATGCGCACCCGGGGCAAGGCGTATCTGGTGCCCCAGTACACCGCCATCCATGCATGGCACCGCGCCGCGCACCGCAGCCTGAAGCCTTTTCTGTGGCAGCTGCGCAGCCTGCTGCGCTATTTTTCCAAGTGGGGCTTTGCGTGGTGAACCGCAGTGCCTGCGGCAATGGCGGGACGGACGATTTAAAATGCGCTCCGCGTTCGCTTTGCGCATAAATAGCGGAAGAATTATTTTTGTTTTCGGGATAGCGGAACGCCTACGGGCGTTCCGCTATTCCATTTTCACGAGAGGGGATGTAACGGTGAGCGGCAGCCCGCCGCGCTGGTTTCCTGCGAAAACATCCGCGCGGCTGGGTGCCCTCTCCGTCATCGCTGCGCGATGCCACCTCCCCCGAAAGGGGGAGGTTTCACTCTACTTACCGGCAGATGGCGAAAAGCTCCTCCTTCGGGGGAGCTGGCTGCGAATGCAGTGAGCAGGATGAGAGGGTTCGTTTCCAGCTCAACTGCAAAATGTGCGGTTTTGCCAAGGGCTCTCCCTTTGGGAGAGCTGGCATCGAGCAACGCGAGATGACTGAGAGGGCGAGGACGCTTGCAGTTTTGCAAAAAGCTCTCCCTGAGATGATTCGCCCTCCATTGCCGCGCAGCGGCACATCATTTTGCGCATAGCGCAAACATCATTGCACCAGCACCTCATTTCTGCGCAGCAAAACATCATTCCTCCTTGCATTTTATGTGAATTGATAGTAAAATAAAGTGAACTGCTATCCCATTTTGCCGTTCCGGGCAGGGGAGAGCAGCCCCAAAATCGTTTACAGCGGACGCAGCTCCGCTTTGAATCCATACGTCATCCGGGCGGCCTTCCGTCCGGGCGGCGTACAGCTGCACAACTTTTCAATCTATTTTAAAGGAGTGCACAAATATGAAAGGCATTATTCTCGCCGGCGGTGCCGGCACACGGCTTTACCCGCTGACCATGGTCACCAGCAAACAGCTGCTGCCGGTCTACGACAAGCCGATGATCTATTATCCTCTGTCCACGCTGATGCTGGCAGGCATTCAGGATATCCTGATCATCTCCACCCCGACCGATACGCCTCGCTTTGAGGCGCTGCTGGGTGATGGCAGCCAGTACGGCATCCATCTGCAGTATAAAGTTCAGCCCTCCCCGGACGGTCTGGCACAGGCCTTTATTCTGGGCGAAGAGTTCATTGGCGATGACTGCTGCGCCATGATCCTGGGCGATAACATCTTCTACGGCAACGGCTTCTCCAAGATCCTCAAGACCGCCGCCGCCAATGCGGAAAACAAAGGCCGCTGCACCGTGTTCGGCTACTATGTGCAGGACCCGGAGCGCTTTGGCATCGTGGAGTTCGACAAGGACGGCAAGGTGCTCAGCGTGGAGGAAAAGCCTCAGCATCCCAAGTCCAATTACGCAATCACCGGCCTGTACTTCTACAACAAGGAAGTCGTCCGGATGGCAAAGCAGGTCAAGCCCTCTGCCCGCGGAGAGCTGGAGATCACCACCCTGAACGACATGTACCTGAAGAAGGACGAGCTGGATGTTCAGCTGCTGGGCCGCGGCTTTGCATGGCTGGACACCGGCACCATGGACAGTCTGGTAGAAGCAGCCGACTTTGTGCGCATGATCGAGAAGCGTCAGGGCATCAAGATCAGTGCGCCGGAAGAGATCGCATTCAAGTACGGCTGGATCGACCGCGACACCCTGATGGCAAGTGCTGAGCGCTATGGCAAGAGCCCCTATGGCCAGCACCTGAAGAATGTTGCAGACGGCAAGCTGCGCTACTAAGCAAAAGAAAGGCGTACCCATATGAAAATCATTGTTACCGGCTGCAAGGGCCAGCTGGGCACCGAGATCATCAAGCAGCTGCACGAAGGCCGCAGCGAGATCGGCCCCATCCCGGATAAACTGCTCAACGCTACGGTGATTGCCGTGGACCTGCCGGATCTGGATATCTCCAACTATAAGATGGTGGACGAGTTCGTCCGCCGCAACCGCCCGGACGTCATCATCAACTGCGCCGCCTACACCAATGTGGATGGCTGCGAGGTGAACCATGACGCCGCCTTCAAGGCAAATGCTCTGGGCCCCCGCAATCTGGCACAGGCAGCCGAAAAGACCGGTGCCCGTCTGGTGCACGTCTCCACCGACTATGTGTTCTCCGGACGTGAGAACGGCGGCGTTGCACAGGACGAGGCCACCATTCCCGGCCCCATCAGCGCCTACGGCTCCACCAAGCTCATGGGTGAAAAGTACGTGGAACAGTTCTGCCATCGCCACTTCATCGTGCGCACCGCATGGCTCTACAGCTACTACGGCAAGAACTTCGTCAAGACCATCGTGAACGCGGGCAAAAAGTTCGGCAAGCTGGAAGTGGTCAACGACCAGTGCGGCAACCCCACCAACGCGGTGGATCTGGCCCATGAGATCCTGCAGCTGTGCGTCACCCACGAGTACGGCCTGTACCACTGCACCGGCGAGGGCATCTGTTCGTGGTATGATTTCGCTTCCGAGATCATCCGCCTGTCCGGCGTGGATGCTGCTGTGGCTCCCTGCACCAGCGAGGAATACAAGGCAAAGCACCCGGAAAGCGCCGACCGCCCCAAGTGGAGCGCACTGGACAACCGGATGCTGCGCTGCACCGTGGGCAGCGACGTGCGCGACTGGAAGGATGCTCTGGCCTGCTTCTTCACCCACTGGGACGGCGACAACGGCATGAAAGACTGATGATGGATCATGTTGGATGCGATTTTTAGCAGACCTGTTAAGGCCCTGAAGCTCCTTGCAAAGGTGCAGTGTGTGCTGGCGTTTGTGCTTTCGGTCATGCTGTACGGCTATGTTTATGAGGGGCTGAAATACTTCAGTTTCTTTGCAGCCATTGTGCTGGGGTTGGTAGCTGCTGTGGTGCTCTGGATGCTGCAGATGTTCCTTGCATGGGCGATGTACGCTTTTGCAGAGCTGGTGGAGTATACCAGAGCCACCCACGAAGAACTGAGCAACATGAGCAGTGGTCTGGCAGAATATACCAAAGCAATGAGCAGGACGATCAATACCATGAACCGAGAGTTATGCGTGATTGCAAAGCACTATCATGCAGAGGAAGAAGCCAGAGACAACAACACCGCCAGTGCGCAAGCTGCGGCGGATACAAACGATATAGAGGAAATTTGATTTATGAAAACCTATCTGATCACCGGCTGCGCCGGTTTTATTGGTTCCAACTTTGTGCATTATATGCTCAAAAAGTACCCGGAGATCCTGCTGGTCAATCTGGATAAGCTGACCTACGCCGGCAATCTGGAAAACCTGAAGGACGTGGAGGGCGACCCCCGCCATGTGTTTGTGCAGGGCGATATCTGCGACAAGGAGCTGGTGGAAGGCCTGTTCCAGAAGTACGATTTCGATTACGTCATCAACTTTGCCGCCGAGAGCCATGTGGACCGCTCCATCAAGAACCCCGAGATCTTTGTGCAGAGCAACGTGATGGGCACCGTCAACCTGCTGCAGCGTGCCAAGGAGGCATGGTACGACGCCGACGCCAAGACCTGGAAAGAGGGCAAGAAGTACCTGCAGGTGTCCACCGATGAGGTGTACGGCGCTCTGGGTGCGGACGGCTTCTTTATGGAGACCACTCCGCTGTGCCCCCACAGCCCCTATTCTTCTTCCAAGGCCAGCGCCGATATGTTCGTTATGGCCTTCCACGACACCTACGGTATGCCGGTGAACATCACCCGCTGCTCCAACAACTACGGCCCCTACCAGTTCCCGGAGAAGCTGATCCCCCTGATGATCAACAACGTCAAGCACCACAAGCAGCTGCCCGTCTACGGCGACGGTATGCAGATCCGCGACTGGCTGTATGTGGAGGATCACTGCAAGGCCATCGATATGGTGGCCAACGGCGGCAAGATCGGTGAGGTGTACAATGTGGGCGGCCACAACGAGCGCCCCAACATCTTCATCGTCAAGACCATCATCAACCAGCTGCACGACCGTCTGCAGGACGAGGGCATCAGCGAAGACCTCATCAAGCACGTTGCTGACCGTCTGGGCCACGACCGCCGCTACGGCATCGACCCCACCAAGATCAAGAACGATCTGGGCTGGTACCCCGAGACCCCCTTCGAGAAGGGCATCGTGCTCACCATCGACTGGTACCTGAACCATCAGGAGTGGATGGACCACGTCACCAGCGGCGATTACCAGAACTACTATCAGGATATGTATAAGAATAAGTAACAGCCTGTAGAGAAAAGCCCCCCTCATATGGGGCTGCCGCAAAATGCGGCGTTCTGAAACTGCTGTTCTGACATCAAAGCAAGTGCAGCGCTTTTCATCAAAGACCGGAAATTTTTGATGGAGATGCGGGGCACTTGCTTTTTTGTGTTGGCTATATCGTTTTGCGGCAAAGTGTGTTAGAATAGAGCTATCAACATTTCAGGAGGGTACCTCATGCTCAAACGACTGCGCACTGCGCACCCGATCGTATTCTGTGTTCTGGCCGAAGTGGTCTTTCTGGCAAGTCTGTTTGTCACCGACCTGATCTTTACCATCGTGCTGGTGCTGCTCCGGGCAGATTTTTCTGCACTGGATACATACCTCTACAGCACCCTGCAGGAGCTGGTGGGCGCATTGGTGGCGGTGCTGTTTCTGGTACGGACAGACCGTGCCGGGCTGCTGCGCCGCCGCGGCAGCGGCTTTTTCAACGGCCTGCTGGTGGGCATGTACCCGCTGGTATTCATCGGCTACAACACCTTTGGTTCGCTGCTGCTGGGCCGGCCGGAGAATGGCACGCTGCAGCCCGCTGTGCGCATCTGCACCTTTCTGGCCAACATGGCCATGGTGGGCGTGGCGGAAGAGTTCATCTTCCGGGGCGTCATCGCCCAGACCCTGCTGGAACACTTCGGCACCAGCCGCGCCGGTGTGTGGAAGGCCTGCCTGCTGTCCGGCGTGCTGTTTGGTGCGGCGCACCTGACCAATATTCTGGGCTCGGCACCCTTCGGCGTGCTGATGCAGTGCGTGTTTGCGGCTTCGCTGGGCACGTTGTTTGCCGCAGTCTACTTCCGCACCGGCAACCTTTGGGTGACGGTGTTCCTGCACGGCGCAATGGACATCTCCTCCATGCTCATCGGCGGGCTGTACGGCACCACCACGGTGGCCGAAGCCGTGAGCGGCTACGATGCCTCCATGCTTCTGTCGGTGCTGCTGTACCTGATCCCCACCGCATTTCTGCTGCGCAGGAAAAAGCTGCCGGAGGTGCAGCTGTATTGGCACCAGTACGTAAAAAAATAAAGGCGGGATGCAAAAAATATCCTTGCATTTTGCACAGGGTTCTGGTATACTGTATCTGTTACCGTGGTACGGGGCTGGGAGTATGCCCGCTTTTGGGAATGCCGTTTCCCGCCGCTGTTCCATTGGCACATAAAATTTTATAAAGAGGTATGTTACTATGAACAAGCAGGAAGTTATGGCCAAAGTCGCTCTGACCGAGAAGGACACT
>OJNK01001398.1_pt1 | contig 11717 bp, 9 predicted proteins | sample 1597811 | NCBI WGS metagenome assembly OJNK01 (sample SAMN00265073, study PRJEB22529) | human gut metagenome
GCTTCCGGCCCAACTTCTACTCCAAGGATGAAGTCCAGCAGCTGCTGGAAGTATCACAGGATGACCCCCTGCACCTGTGCATCCTCATTACGGCCTACTATGGCCTGCGCCGCAGCGAGGTACTGGGGTTGAAGTGGTCGTCTATCGACTTTGAGCGCAAGTCCATCACCATCAACCACAAGGTGACGGAACAGTTGGTGAACGGCAAGTACGTTCCTGTGGTCAGCGATGTGATGAAGAACAAGACCAGCTGCCGCACCCTGCCGCTGATCCCGGCTGTGGAAGAAGAACTTCTGAAGCAGAAGGAAAAGCAGCAGCTTTACCGCAAGCTGTTCAAGAAGAGCTACAGCACTGAGTATCTGGATTTCGTCTGCACCGATCAGGAAGGCAAGCTGATCCGCCCGAACTTCGTGACGGAGCACTTTGATTGGCTGCTGACCAAGTACGGGCTGAAGCACATCCGTTTTCACGACCTGCGCCATAGCTGCGCCAGCCTGATGGTGATGAACGGCGTATCCATGAAGCAGGTTCAGGAATGGCTGGGGCACAGCACCTTTTCTACCACCGCTGACATCTACGCACATCTCGATTACAAGAGCAAGGAAGGGTCGGCTGGGGTCATTGCCGGGCTGTTAGAAACGAAAAAGTAAAAAGACCGTTGCATTCTACAACAGTCTCAACGAACAGTAGTATTTCCGACGGATTCAACAGGCGAACTGTTGAAGTTTCTTTTGGAGAGAATTCATGGAGAGAACGGGCTTCCAATGCAGGATCTCCGCGATTGTTGTCACAGCATCACCTTCAAAATTGGCGACAAAAAAGGCGCAGATTCGTTTGAATCTGCGCCTCTGGCGGAGAGAAAGGGATTCGAACCCTTGCCCGGCGATTAACCGGCTACCGCATTTCGAGTGCGGACCCTTCGACCTCTTGGGTACCTCTCCGTATACATATCAGGTAATACTACAATTTGTATTGCAATATTATCTTGATCCCGAATGATAAAGCTGTTAGAATATTGTTAGAAAACGCATCGTTCGGACAGGTTCTGAAGCCTGTCAGGACATCAAAATCGACGTTCTCCCGTGTGATATGGAGATTTCTGGCGAAGCATCCACTTGGATTTCGAGTCGTTCTCGTTACGACCACTTCGATACATCTCCACGATAAACCTTATATAGTATAGCAAAAAAGCCTGTTGGCGTCAACACTTTTTCGCGTTCCAAGCTCCGGGTCTGCTGTGCGGCAGACCCGGAGCTTTTTGCACTTTTGAGCGGAACATGGAAAAATTTGCGAAAAGGGACTGGTATTTTTGCAGGTTTTGAGTATAATGGAGGAGATATAGAGGATATAGTTCAAATTTGAAGTAAAAAGGAGAATCACATCCATGGCACAGTCAAAACAGGACATGGGCAGTGGGAACGTCCGCAGCCTGATGCTGCAGCTCATGATCCCTGCGGTGGTAGCGCAGGTCGTGAACCTGTTGTACAACATCGTGGACCGAATTTACATCGGCCACATCGCGGGCATCGGTGCGGCAGCGCTGACCGGCGTGGGCCTGTTCACTCCCATCTTGATGCTGTTGAATGCATTCGCCATGCTGGTGGGCGCAGGCGGTGCGCCCCGCACCGCCATTGCTCTGGGGCAGGGCGACAGGGAACAGGCAGAAAAGATCATCTCCAACAGCTTTACCATGCTGCTGCTCTTTTCGGTGGTGCTGACCATCAGCTTCTATGCCGGGGCGCCGATGCTGCTTCGGCTGTTTGGTGCCAGCGATGCCACCCTGCCGTATGCCCTGAGCTACAGCCGCATCTACCTTCTGGGCTCGGTGTTCGTGCTGCTGGTGCTGGGCATGAACCCCTTCATTACCACGCAGGGCTTTGCCAAAACCAGTATGCTCACCACCGTGATCGGTGCGGTCATCAACATTATCCTTGACCCCATCCTCATCTTCGGGGTTGGGCTTGGCGTGCGGGGCGCGGCCATTGCCACGGTGCTCAGTCAGGCTGTGGGCGCGGTGTGGATCCTGCGCTTCCTCACCGGCAAAAAGACCCTCCTGCGCCTGCGCAGGGACTATCTGCGCCCGGAGAGGCAGGTCATCCTTCCGGTGATGGCGCTGGGCATCTCCACCTTTGTGATGCTCTCCACCGAGAGCCTGCTGTCCATCAGTTTCAGCTCCAGTCTGGCGCGGTACGGCGGCGATGTGGCCGTGGGTGCCATGACCGTCATCACCAGCGCATCCCAGCTGTGCACCCTGCCCATTCAGGGCATCTGTCAGGGCGGTCAGCCTGTCATAAGCTTCAACTTCGGCGCAGGCAAAAAGCCCCGCGTCAAGGAAGCCTTCCGCTTTCAGCTGACCCTGTGCGGCGTATACACCTGCGTGTTCTGGCTTCTGATGATGCTGGTACCCGGCGCGGTGGCCGGTATCTTCACCTCGGACAGCGCTCTGATCTCCTACACCACCTGGGCCATGCGCATTTACATGGCGGGCATCTTTGCCATGGGCTTCCAGATCGCCTGCCAGCAGAGCTTTATGGCGCTGGGGCAGGCTAAGGTAAGCCTGCTGCTGGCCTGCCTGCGCAAGATCATCCTGCTGATCCCGCTCATCTTCATCCTGCCACACCTGCTGCCGAACCCGGTGTTCGGCGTGTTTCTGGCCGAGCCGGTCAGCGACATTCTGGCCGCCACCATCACCACCATCACCTTCTTTGCCCGGTTCAACGGCATCCTGGAACGCGGTGCCGCAAAGGTCTGATGTCTGCATAAAAATAACGCCTGCCAGCTGAAAATGGCAGGCGTTATTTTTGGTTCGGAGCAGGTTACAGCGATTCGCCGTTTGTTTCAATTACCTTCTTATACCAATAAAAACTGTCTTTTTTATAACGTTTAAAGGTGCCGTTGCCGGAATCGTCTGCGTCTACATATACAAAACCGTAGCGCTTTGCCATCTGGCCGGTGGAAGCGGACACAAGGTCGATGCAGCCCCAGGGAGTATAGCCCATCAGGTCTACGCCATCCTTGATTGCTTCTGCCATCTGGCTGATGTGTCTGCGCAGATAGTCGATCCGGTACAGATCATGTACCGTTCCGTCTGCCTGCAGCACATCCTGCGCACCTAGTCCGTTTTCTACCACCATGAGGGGGATCTGGTAGCGGTCATAGACTTCATTGAGATAATAACGCAGTCCTTTTTCATCCACCTGCCACCCCCACTGCGTCATGGGCAGATACGGATTTTTGACACCTACTGCCATATTTCCGGCCACGGTCTCATCCCCCGGATTTGCACTGATACATCGGCTCTGGTAATACGAGAAGCTGTAAAAATCCACGCAGCCATTTTGCAGGATCTCCGCATCCTCCGGCTGCATCGTGATCCGGATATCATTTTCCTGAAAATACCGTTTGATATACCCCGGATATCTGCCACGTACCTGAACATCACTGCAAAAATAGTTGACGATCTGCCGCTGTTCCTGCGCTGCCCGCAGGTCATCCGGATCACAGGTGCGCGGGTAGGTACACTGGCTGGACATCATACAGCCGATTTTAGCTGCTGGCATCATTTCATGTGCCAGAGCCACTACTTTTGCACTTGCCACAAACTGGTGGTGTAGTGCCTGAAACCGCAGGTTTCTCCGCTCCGGCGTTTCGTGCTGGTCTATTGCTCCAGGACCGAATGTCCCCTCTGCACCAGCGGGCTGGATGCCTGCGCACAGGTACCCGCACATCGGTGCCGTAAGGATGTTCATTTCGTTGAAGGTCAGCCAGTATTTTACTTCGTGACCGTATTCTGCAAACAAAGTCCGGCAGTATCGCTCAAACAGTTCAATGCAACGCCGGTCTGCCCACCCGTTCCATTTTACGCTAAGGGCGTGCGGCATATCGTAATGGCAGATCGTCACCAAAGGTTCGATGCCGTAGGCGTGGCAGGTATGGAAAACATCGTGATAAAACTCCAGCCCAGCCCGGTTCGGCTGGAGTTCATCTCCATTCGGGTAGATTCTCGACCATGCAATGGACAAACGGAACACTTTAAAACCCATCTCGCCGAACAGCCGGATGTCCTCTTTATAGTGGTGGTAAAAATCAATTGCTTTATGGCTCGGATAGTACGCATCTTTTTCCAGTGTCTTCGTAATTCTGCGAGGGCTTGTTTTTGTGCCAGATGTCATAAAATCTGTTGTGCTCAGGCCCTTGCCATCCTCCAGATATGCGCCTTCCGCCTGACTGGAGGAAATTGCACCACCCCATAAAAAACCTTCCGAAAATTTCATGGATCAGCCCTCCGTCATCGGGTCGCTGCTGCGGTACGCAAGGCAGGTCAGCACAAAAGTCACCACAAATGCCACTGCTGCACCCAGCATAGCAAATGCAAAGTTGCCCATGCCCTCGCCGCCAATAAACTTTGCCACATTCAGGATATTGGCAGGTCCCAATGCATAGCACTGCACGCCATACAGACCGGCAACACAGCCGCCCACAAAATTACCGATCAGCGCACAGATAAACGGCTTTTTAAAACGCAGTCCAATGCCGAACATTGCCGGTTCTGTCACGCCACCCACAAATGCAGTCAGCGCGCAGGAATAGCCCGTGGAACGCATATTCTCGTTCTTGGTCCGGATCGCCACGGCAAGGCTTATCGCAGTCAGGGTACAGGTAGAAACAAAGCTCATAATGGAGCACGGCTCATAACCTACCGTAGACATCAGCTGAACGCTGTACGGTGTAAGTGCCGTGTGCATGCCAAACATGACCATGATGGGGAACAACACGCCAAAAATGCCATAGGCAAGGAAGCCGAGAGTGCTGTACAAGAACATGATCGCCTTGGCAAGATAGGTACCCATGAATGCACCGATGGGGGCGACCACGCAGAACGCCACCGGGATCATGATGAGAAGAGTCAGAGTCGGCACAGCAATAGCACGCAGCCACTCCGGCACATGCTTTTTCAGGAAATTTTCAATCTTGGACATGACCCATACCGACAGGATCACCGGGAAAATGGAACTAGTATAGCTTGTTGCGTAGATCGGCAGTCCAAAAATCGTTAGTGCCGTACCCCCGCTTACTGCCGAGATAAAGGTGGGATGGATCAGCATCGCACCCACCAGCATGCCTATGCTCATATTGCCGCCAAACTTTTTTGCGGCAGTTGCACCGGCAAAGACCGGCAGAAAATAAAATGCTGCGTTATTGACGAAGTCCAGCACAATATAGGTAGAGCTTTCCGTGGAAAGGATTCCTAAACGGACGGCAAGCAGATAAAAGACCTTTATCATGCCAGCGCCCATCAGAATGGGAACTAGCGGGATCACACAGCCGGAAAGCATTTCAATCAGCTTTACAACAATGTTTTTCTGCTTTTCATCTTCACTTTTGGCGGATACTTCCGGCTCTACTGCAAGATTATTTGCCTTTGCAATCTGCTTGTAAACGTTCTCCACATCATTGCCGATGATTACCTGCAGCTGATTCCCAGACCATTGCGTGCCTACCGCACCCGGCAATTCCCGGATTTTGGCTTCATCCACCAGCCCCTTGTCTTTTACATTAAAGCGCAGCCGTGTGACACAATGTGCAAAAGAGCGGATGTTTTCTTTTCCGCCGACCAGGTCAACGATGCTGCTGACCATCGTATCATATTTGTTTGCCATTTTGTTCTCCTCCTGTTTTTGAAAAACAGTTTTCCAAGTGTTTTTGCTGAAAGATTTATCACAAACCCGTTCGGGGCGCGCTCCCGGGCGGTTCTGTTTCCAAATAAAAACCCCAGCGCACCGCAAAGCGTGTACCGGCTGACCAGATGGACAGACACGGTGCATCTTCTGCGGTACTCTGGGGTAAAGCCCTCCAAAGGCGGTATGCCTTTATCGGTCACAATCCTCACGAGCACACAAACGATTGATGTGTAGGATCAGATATAGGATCTCCTCTTCGGAAAGAGATTTTTTCAGCTGTTGTTCGATCAGGGCGGCTACCTTGACCGAGCAGGAATAAATGGAGGGATACTCTTTTTTCATGGATTCAAAGATATCCCGGTTCTGGGTGTCGATCATGGCGTCATCCAGGGTGCGCTTCATCATGTAGTGCATGTGGGTGACGAACCGGTAGTAGTTGAAACTGTCACGATCCACCGTCACCTGCAGTTCCTGTTCAATAATACCCGTGGCCTGCTCAATGATGGAACCATAGTCGATGTCCGGTGTGGTTTCCGCCTGTGCCTTGTAGTTGACAAAATGCAGGGCGATGGCGGCGGCTTCCTCCCGGGGAAGGGCGATATCCAGCCGCTTTTTCAGGATGTTCAATGCCTGTTTTCCAATCTCGGATTCTTTGGGATAAAGCTGGCGCACCTCGTAAAAGAGCGGCAGCTTGATGTTGATGTTTTTGCGGTAGCGCTGAACGGAAAAATCAATGTGATCTGCCAGCGTGAACACCACGTTCTCCCGGAACTGGTTGTCCATCTTCTCGTTGGCAAGGTCTACGATCTCGGCGGCGGCTTCCAGCACATTTTCCGGGATGCGGTTGAGCACGGCCAACTGTTCCTCGTCCACATCGTAAAAGGTGCGGTCGATTTTGGAAAGTGGTACATCATAGGGTGGCTTTGTGAAACCAATGCCTTTCCCGAAGGCTACAACCTCGTTGTTGCGGCTGTCCAGACAAAGGGAGATGTTGTTATTGATGTTTTTAATGACCTTCATCTTCCCACAACCCCCATAGAAAGAAAAAAACCGAAAGTTCACCCCTATCTGCAATGGATAAGGGAAAGCCTCCGGAGAGTAACAAACCTTACTTGATTGACCACGCTCAGTATAGCAAACCGGATCGGTTTTCGTCAATCGGCAAAGGGCACAAGAATTTTACAGTATTTTCAGACAGGATGTGCAAGGACTGGGATACAAAAAGCCCCTGCCAATGGCAGAGGCTCTTGCGCTTTATGCAATTTTATTTCCCCGCCAGAAGAATGGCCAGCACGGCTTTCTGCACGTGCAGGCGGTTCTCGGCTTCATCGAAGATCTCCGGTGCGTGCTGCTCGAACACCGCCGAGGAGATCTCCTCGCCCCGGTGGGCGGGCAGGCAGTGCAGCACCATGACGTCGGGCTTGGCGCTTTCCAGCAGCTTGCCCGTGAGCTGATAGCCCACGAAATCCCGCAGGCGCTGCTCACTTTCCGGCGTGCCGGGCTGGGCGGTGTTCCACACGGCCGTTGCCACCACGTCGGCGTCCTGAATGCCCTCGGCAGGGTCTGCGGTCAGGTGGAAGGCGCTACCGTACTTGTGGGCGAACATCAGCACATCCGCCGCCGGGCGGTAGCTCTGCGGGCAGACGCAGGTGACCTGCATCCCGGCCAGCAGTCCACCCACGATGAGGCTGTTTGCCATGCTGCTGCCGTCGCCGACAAAACAGAGCTTCCGGCCCGCAAGGCTGCCCCGGCGCTCCCGAATGGTCATCAGGTCGGCCAGCACCTGACAGGGATGGGCGTAATCCGTCAGGCCGTTGATCACCGGCACACCGGCCAGCTCGGCAAACTCTTCCAGATCGCTCTGGCGGTAGGTGCGCCACACCACGCAGTCGTAGTAGCGGCCCAGCACCCGGGCGGTGTCCTTGAGGGGCTCGCCGCGCCCGGCCTGCAGCTCGGCGGTGTTCATATAGTTGCCCAGACCGCCCAGCTGGTACACACCCACCTCAAAGCTGGTGCGGGTGCGGGTGGACGCCTTGGAGAACATCAGAGCCACCGTTTTGCCCGCCAGCAGCGGGGCCGTGCCGCCCAGCTTCTGCTGTGCCTTGAGCTGGTCGGCCACATCCAGAATGTGGGTCAGCTCGGCAGGGGAGAGGTCGCTCATTCTCAGCAGATTTTTCATGCCTGCTCCTTCGGAGCCGTCGGCTCCATTTTGCTCAGCACATCGCTCAGGATCTCCAGCGCCATGTCCACATCGTGCTCGCTGAGGGTCAGCGGCGGCAGCAGGCGCAGGCGGGTCTTGGCCGTCAGCACCAGCAGGCCCGCTTCGCGGCAGGCGGCCAGCACATCTGCGGCCTTGAGGTCGTAGAACTCGATGCCCACCATCAGGCCGATGCCGGAAATGCTCTTGACATGGGGCAGCTTTGCGATGCCTGCGCGCAGCTGGACGGCGCGCTCGTTGACATTGGCAAGGAAGCTCTGGTCCATGCGGTCCACCACCACATTGGCACCGGCGCAGACCACCGGGTTGCCGCCGAAGGTGGAGCCGTGGGTGCCGGGGCCCATGCCTGCGGCCACCTTTTCGTTCATCAGCACCGCGCCGATGGGCAGGCCGCCGCCCAGACCCTTGGCCAGCGTGACCACGTCCGGCTTGAGGTTGTAGTGCTCGCAGCACAGGAAGGTGCCGGTGCGGCCCACGCCGGTCTGCACCTCGTCCACGATGAGCACAAGGTCTTTTTCGTCACAGAGCTTGCGCACGGCCTGCACATAGTCCGGGTCCAGCGCCATCACGCCGCCCTCGCCCTGAATGAGTTCCAGCATCACGGCGCAGGTGTTGCGGTCCACCAGCTCCTGCAGCGCTTCCATATCGCCTGCCGGAGCATACAGGAAGCCCTCGTTGAAGGGGCCGAAGTAGTTGTGGAACACCTCCTGACCGGTGGCGGTCAGGGTGGCGATGGTGCGGCCGTGGAAGCTGTTCACCAGCGTGATGACCGTGGTGCGGTCCTTGCTGTAGTGGTCCACGCTGTACTTACGGGCGGCCTTGATTGCACCCTCGTTGGCCTCGGCACCGGAGTTGCCGAAGAAAACCTTGCTCATTCCGGTGCGCTTGCACAGCTTTTTGGCCAGCTTGCCGCAGGGGGCCGTGTAGTAGAGGTTGGAGGAGTGCTGCAGCTTATGGGCCTGCTCGGAAACGGCTTCGGCCCAGTCCAGATCACAGTAGCCCAGACTGTTGACACCGATGCCGCTGGTAAAATCCAGATACTGCTGGCCTTCGGGCCCGATGGCACGCAGGCCGTGGCCTTTTTCCAGCACGATGGGGTTGCGGTTATAGGTGTGCAGGACGTATTCGCCGTCCCGCTTGATGACCTTTTCAGAATCCATAGGTGTACCTCCTGTAAAATGGAGCTGTTGCGCAAGGTCGGCATCCTCGCCCTCTCAGTCAAAGCCTAGCGGCTTTGCCAGCTCCCCCAAAGTGGGAGCCCTTGGCAGTCCACGCAGACTTCATCTCTTTGCCAAGGCCTCTCCCTTTGGGAGAGGTGTCACCGCAGGTGACGGAGAGGGCGAGCCCGCTAAAATAAGAGCATCTGCATAATGCCAACCGCCGTACAGCAGCGGAGCAAGCTCGTTGCCTTTATTATAGCTTCCCGCCGGCGATTGCGCAATCTTTTTATTCGCGGTGGCTGCGGCGGTAGAAGCGGGTGCCGGAGCCGCGGTTGGAGAACAGCTCCAGCAGGATGGAGTGGGGCACCCGGCCATCGATGATGACCGCCTCGTGCACACCCTGATAGATGGCGTCGGCCATGCCGCCGATCTTGGGGATCATGCCGCCCGCAATGACACCGGCGGACTTGTAGCCCTCGATCTCGGACACCTCCACCTCGGGGATGAGGGTGCTTTCGTCGTCCTTATCCCGCAGCAGGCCCGCGATATCGGTCATGGACACCAGCTTCTCAGCCTTGAGCGCAATGGCGATCTGCGCAGCGGCAGTGTCTGCATTCACGTTGTAGGCCTGACCCAGATCGTCCATGCCCACCGTGGCAATGACCGGGATGTAGCCGCCGTCCAGCAGGCTGCCGATCAGGGTGGCGTCCACATGCACGATCTCGCCCACATGGCCCAGCTGGGGGTCCAGCTCGGTGCAGCGCAGCATCTGACCGTCCATGCCGCACAGGCCCACGCCGCGGCCGCGCAGCTTTGCCACCAGATCCTTGTTCACCTTACCGGCCAGCACCTGCTGCACGATCTCCATGGTGGCGTCGTCGGTCACCCGCAGACCGTTTGCGAAATGGCTTTCCACACCCACCTTTTTCAGCATCTCATTGATGGCCGGGCCGCCGCCGTGCACCAGCACGACGCGCACACCCAGCAGGGTGAGGGTGACCAGATCGTTCATGACGGCATTTTTCAGTTCTTCGTTGATCATGGCATTGCCGCCGTATTTCACGACCATGGTCTTTCCGTGATACTTCTGGATGTAGGGTGTCGCCTCAGAGAAAAGGCGCGCCATTTCTTCGTTTTTCATATACTCTCCTTGCCGCCAGCACGCTTGCTCCGGCATTCGTTTTCCACCAGACGAACTCCTTCCGTCATCGCTACGCGATGCCACCCATTCCCCTTCTGGCACTTTCGTGCCACCTCCCCCGGCCGGGGGAGTCTTTCTCAAAGAGGGAGGCTTTCAGGCTCCCTCCGTGAGGGGGCTGTCGCCGCAGGCGACTGGGGGAGTTCCATTAAGTTCTATAGTCGCCGTTGATCTTGACGTAATCGTAGGTCAGATCGCAGCCCCATGCCTTGGCGGATGCATCGCCGGTGCCCATGTCCACCTTGACCAGGATATCATGCTCGGCCAGCACCTTGGCGGCCTCCTCCTCGCTGTAGGGGTGGTAGGCAGCGTTCTCGCACACATACACCTCGCCCGCCTTGCTGGAAAGCCGCACGCAGACCTTATCAATGGAGAAATCGCCGGGGGTGTAGCCGATGGCGCACAGGATGCGGCCCCAGTTGGCATCGCGGCCAAACACCGCTGCCTTGAACAGGTTGGAGCACACCACGCTGCGGCTGACAGCACGGGCAGTCTTCAGGTCGGGGGCGTGGGTCACTTCGCAGGTGATGAGGTGGGTGGCACCCTCGCCGTCACCGGCGTGCTCGGCGCACATGTGCTCGGCAATGGCAGTCAGCGCCGCCACAAAGGCGTGGTAGTCCGCGTTCTCCTCGCAGATCTCCGGGTTGCCTGCAAGGCCGGAAGCCATGATCAGAAGGGTATCGTTGGTGGAGGTGTCCAGATCCACGCTCATCTGGTTGTAGGTGCCGGGCACCACAGTCTTGAGGGCCTTTTCCAGCAGGATGGGGGACACCGCCGCATCGGTGGTGTAGAACGCCAGCATGGTGGCCATATTGGGGGCGATCATGCCGCTGCCCTTGCCAATGGCACCCACGGTGCACACCTTGCCGCCCAGCTCGAACTGGATGGCGTATTCCTTTTTATGGGTGTCGGTGGTCATGATGGCAGTGGCGGCATCGGCGCTGCCCTGCTCGTCCGCAGCCAGCTTTGCGGCGGCGGCGGGAATGCCCCGGGCAAAGGGGTCGATGACCATGGGCTGACCGATGACGCCGGTGGAGGCGGGCAGCACGTCCTGCGGATCGATGCCCAGCTCCTTGCCCACCAGCTCGCAGCATTCTTCGGCCAGAGCCACGCCGTTGGCGGCGCAGGTGTTGGCGTTGCCGCTGTTCACAAGGATCGCCTGTGCATAGCCGTCCTTCAGGTGGGCACGGTCCACCTTGATGGGTGCACCGCAGACCTTGTTGGTGGTGTACACACCGGCGGCGGCGCAGCGCACGTCTGCCTTGATGAGTGCCAGATCGTATTTTTCTGCATGGTTTGCGCGGATGCCGCAGTGCACGCCAGCCGCTGCAAAGCCCTTGGGCGCGCAGATGCCGCCCGCAACTTCCTTATACTGCATAATGATCTTCCTTTCCCACAAAGAAATACTCCCTCAGTCACGGCATTCGCCGTGCCAGCTCCCTCATGGAGGGAGCCTTTGC
>OJNK01001405.1_pt1 | contig 11679 bp, 10 predicted proteins | sample 1597811 | NCBI WGS metagenome assembly OJNK01 (sample SAMN00265073, study PRJEB22529) | human gut metagenome
TGCACTTAATCGCAAATACAACATTGGGTATCATAATGACTGCAATAAAAATCAGCCCAAAAACATTAAACCATTCCATATTATCTACCATCACAAACTTCCGATTTGTATTTCATTCAGAAAATGGGCAACTCCGATTGGAATTGCCCACTCATTGCACTAATTATGCGATTTTTAAGGCTCTGCACCGATTTTAGCACCGATTGGTGTAAAATTGGTGTATTTGTGTAAAATCCGAGGTTTTCGGAAAATGAAGTACATCCCGTTTTAGTAGAGCTTTGCGCCTGCCGGAATGTGGTCGTCTACCATCAAAAGATGGAGCTTTTCTTCGCCTTCCTCGTGGTGTACCGCACTGATCAGCATACCGCAGGAGTCAATGCCCATCATCGGTCTTGGCGGCAGGTTGACGATTGCAATACAGGTCTTTCCAACCAGTTCCTCCGGCTCGTAAAAGCTATGAATACCGCTTAAAATCGTGCGTTCCGTGCCTGTTCCATCGTCCAGCGTAAATTTGAGTAGCTTCTTGGACTTTGGTACGGCTTCGCAGGCAAGTACCTTGACTGCTCTGAAATCGGATTTACTGAAGGTTTCAAAGTCCACAAAATCCTTGAACAAAGGCTCAATCTCTACTTTGGAAAAATCTATCTTTTCCGGCTCGGCTTTTGGTGCTTCGGACTCGGTTTTGTTTACACCAATTTCGTCCTTTACACCATTCAAGGGTTTCATTGTCGGGAACAGCAAAACATCGCGGATGGCCGGGGAATCCGTCAGCAGCATCACAAGGCGGTCGATGCCATAGCCGATGCCGCCCGTCGGGGGCATGCCGTACTCAAGCGCATTCAGGAAGTCCTCGTCCGTGTGGTTCGCTTCCTCGTCGCCCGCAGCAAACGCCGCGTCCTGCGCCGCAAAACGCTCTCTCTGGTCGATCGGGTCGTTCAGCTCGGAGTACGCATTGCACATTTCCCACGTGTTGATGAACAGCTCAAAGCGCTCCACCTTCGTCGGGTCGCTCGGCTTCTTCTTCGTCAGCGGAGAAATCGCCAGCGGGTGGTCCATGATAAACGTCGGCTGAATGAGCTCCTTCTCGCAGTATTCCTCAAAGAACAGGTTGATGATGTCGCCTTTCGTGTGGCGCTCCTCATATTCAATGTGGTGCTCTTTTGCAAGCGCCTTCGCTTCTTCGTCGGTCTTCACCTCGTCAAAGTCGATGCCCGCATACTTCTTGATGGCGTCGTTCATCGTCAAGCGCGCAAACGGCTTCGAGAGGTCGATTTCCACACCGTTATACGTGATGACCGCGCTGCCGCACACCTTCTCGGCAAGGTAACGGAACATATTCTCCGTCAGCTCCATCATGCCGTAATAATCCGTGTAGGCCTGGTAAAGCTCCATCAGCGTGAACTCCGGGTTGTGGCGCGTATCGACGCCCTCGTTGCGGAACACACGGCCAATCTCGTAAACCTTTTCAAGGCCGCCTACGATGAGGCGCTTCAGGTAAAGCTCCAGGGAAATACGCAGCTTCACGTCTTCGTTCAGCGCATTATAATGCGTCTCAAACGGGCGCGCCGCCGCACCGCCGGCATTTGAAACCAGCATCGGGGTCTCCACTTCCATAAATCCTCTGCCGTCGAGGAAATTGCGGATCTCCTTAATGATCTTCGAGCGCTTTACAAACGTGTCCTTCACTTCCGGGTTCACGATGAGATCGACGTATCTCTGGCGGTAGCGCATATCGGTGTTCGTCAGGCCGTGGAACTTCTCCGGCAGCACCTGCAGGCTCTTCGAGAGCAGCGTCACAGCCGAAGCGTGAATGGAAATCTCGCCGGTTTTTGTCTTGAACACCTCGCCGCGCACGCCGATGATGTCGCCGATGTCAAATTTCTTAAAATCCTTGTAGCTGTCTTCGCCCACGGCGTCACGCGCCACATAGCACTGGATGCCGCCCTTTAAGTCCTGCACATTGCAGAACGATGCCTTGCCCATGACGCGCTTGCTCATCATACGGCCGGCCACCACAACTTCTTTGCCCTCAAGCGCGTCAAAATCGTCTTTAATTTCCGCGCTGTGGTGCGTCACATCAAATTTCGTGATCTGGAACGGGTCTTTGCCGTCTTCTACAAGCTGAGCGAGCTTCTCTCTGCGCACGCGCAGCACTTCGGTCAGTTCCGCTTCCGTTTCCGGGGTCTTCTTTTCTGCCATTTTCTGCCTTCCTTTCCCCGCCGCACGGCGGTCACAAAAAAAGCGGGCGGATTTTCTATCCGCACCGCCTGATTCTCAATTAAGATACGGAGATGATCGTGTACTCCACGATGCCTGCGGGTGTCTCCACTTCAACGGTCTGTCCGACCTTCGCGCCGACAAGTGCTTTGCCCACGGCGGATTCATCGGAGATCTTGCCCTGGCGCGGGTTTGCTTCGTTAGAGCCCACAATGCTGAAGCTGCGCTCGGCTTCACTGCCGTCCGCACGCTTCGTTTTTACAAATACGGAAGAACCGATGTGCACGGTATCCGCCGCAAGGTTTTCCTTCTCAATGACGCGTGCGTTGCTCACCATCACTTCAAGGTCGGCGATGCGCGCCTCAAGGATAGCCTGGTCGTTCTTTGCTTCGTCATATTCGCTGTTCTCGGAAAGGTCGCCGAAAGAAAGCGCTTCTTTAATTTTTTCCGCAACTTCTTTTCTGCGGTTGACCTTCAAATCCTCCAGCTCAGCCTGCAATGCCGCAAGGCCTTCCTCTGTAACATAATATGCCTTTTCTGCCATAGTAAATAAACCACCTTTATTTGTAATTCCGAAAAACGGGTAAATGCGTACACTAATGTTCTTTATTATAGCGATTTTGGTACCAAATGTCAATGTTTTTTAAGGCGGAAAAGTGTACAGAATAAGCCGTTTTTCCGCCCCATCTTTGCTCATTTCCCCCATTCCCGCCCTACCCCGCACAAAGCCCCGCTTCTTTCATAAAATGCCTTTTCCGTTATGCGATAGATTTCCCTTGTGTTTTATACGGGATATGGTAGAATGAAAGCGTAAAATTAAATTTTCAAACGCACAACATGTACAAAGCACAGTTACAAGGAGGCTCATCTTGAAAAAGTATCGGGCATCGGTTTTGATGTTTCTGTTTTTTGAAGGCGTAGCGGTTACGCTGTGGCTCACAAAAAGCAACCTGTTTTATTTATTCAATTTCAGCTACATAGGTTCTTGCCTTTCGGTCGGCTTAGCGCTTTTCACCGCGGGAAAACGCTATGCGCGGCAGTTTGTGCAGCTCGCAGTCGGTCTTTACATGCTCGTGTATCTGGGGCTGATGTCGCAGGAGAACATGCAGATTGAGGGCTTTTGGTACTATCTGTTTTCCGGCGTGTTCGAGGCGGCGACGATTCACTACGCCGTCGCAAAAATTTTCGGCCCGCTGCTTTTCGGCCGCGGCTGGTGCGGTTATGCCTGTTGGACAGCCATGGTCTTAGACTTGCTCCCGTTCAAAGTGCCGCAAAAGCCCCGCAAAGAAAAGCTGGGCACGCTGCGCTATGTGATGTTCGCGCTCTCGTTCGCGCTCGTCTCCGCCCTGTTCCTGATGAAGTTCTCGAACCTCGAGCGCATCATGTTCTGGCTGTTCCTCATCGGCAACATTCTTTACTATGCCGGCGGCATCGCGCTCGCGTTTATTTTTAAGGATAACCGCGCGTTCTGCAAATATCTTTGCCCGATCACGGTCTTCTTAAAGCCGATGAGCTATTTTTCACTCCTGCGCGTACATTGCGATGAAAGCAAATGTGTCCAATGCGGCAAATGCCTGAAGGTCTGCCCGATGAACGTCGAGATCAACAAAGAAAGCCGAAAGCGCAAAAACGCCACGGAGTGCATCCTGTGCTATGCATGCACCAAGGTCTGTCCCAAAAAAGCGCTGCATTAAAACGCTGTAAACCCTGTATATAAGAAAAGCTACGGTACCCGCAAGCACCGTAGTTTTTTTATGTTCTCTTTTATGTCTTCTTTTTCACCGGAATCAGCAAATCGATTTGCTGAATCTCCCGCTTTCCTGACTGTGCAAAATTCAAGCACGGAGATTTTCAGTTTTATCCAAACGCCGTGCGCAAAAGGGTCGTATCGGACATTGTCCGCACAATGGCTCCGTCGGCCGGCAGATATTTCGGCCTAAGGCCCAGAACGGCGAAGTTAAATAACCCGGAAACTTAGGGTTCAGCCGCCGCGCCGCTTCCGTTACGTCTTTCAATGTATCTTTTTCGCAGAACCCGGCGCGCAGAAAAATACGCCGAATATGCACATCATACGCAATATCTATATTTTCTTTATCTGATATTTCGACACCCAAATCGCGCCAAAGCAGCAAACAAGCAAGTGAAGCCTTTTTGTGGCTGATCCCAGAGAATGCCTCCAACCGCTCTACGATCTCCATGGCAGTCACATTGCCCCAGATATTCTCGGCGCAGCCGTCGTATTCCGATGTAAGTCTTTCGGCTGCCGACCACAAATACCGCCCCATATTGCCAGGATAGCGATGCAATGCCGGCTTTGTGCGTAGCAGTGTGCCTATTTCTTCCGACGAGCTTTCTTTGGCAATCTTCTGCATAGAAAAATGCCCTAACCGCTGCGCCAATTTATACGGCAGTGACCATGCGGTCTCCGCTTTCACCGATTGATCTGCGATAAGCCCAAACAAAAATGCGTTGCTATCCCGCATCACAAAATCGCGCTCTGCATCTGTCAAAAATCCGCCGTTAAATATGTTTTCTGCCGTTCCGAATGTCATTTCATAATTCTGCAAAGCGTTTAAAATATCCTTATTTTCCACTGTGCACCTCCAAAATCAAGCTTTTCAATACAACTGAATTTCTTAATTTCATTATAGCACAGCTTTTCCGTATCGCAATACAGAATTTCTCGTCCCTGCTTGAGGTGGCGAGATTGGGCTCACTTTTCATCTTTCGTCCTCCTCTCGGGCTAAGCCCAGTTTATCACTTAACGCCGCGTCAAAGTCAATAGAAAACATTGCGATTTTTCAAAATCTGTGCTATACTTTTTTCGTATTGTATTGTATCTCCTACGGAGAATAATAACAAGAAAGGAAAATTGAATATGAACAAGAAATTTAACGCAAAGCAGCTCACTCTGCTCGGCCTGATGACGGCGCTTTTGCTGCTGATGTCCTTTACGCCGCTCGGCTATCTGAACATCGGGCCGCTCGCCATCACGTTCAACGTTATCCCGGTCGCCGTGTCCGCACTGGCCCTCGGACCTGTAGGTGGTCTCATCGCAGGATCCGTCTTCGGCCTCACAAGCTTTCTGCAGGCGATTGGCGTCGGCGGTGTGAGCATGCTCGGGTCCACGCTTTTTAGCATCAACCCGTTTTTCTCCATTTTGCTGTGCTTTGTCCCGCGTATGCTGGACGGCTTTTTGCTCGGCTACATCTTCCGCAGCGTCAGTAAGCTGAACCGCGTCGCCGCGTGCTTCGTCACGGGCTTCGCCGCTGCGTTCTTAAATACGCTTTTCTTCATGTCCGCACTCATCCTGCTTTTCGGGCAGACCGAGTACATGCAGGGCTTGATCAACGGCCAAAATATTCTGCTGTTCGTCTGCGCGTTCGTCGGCGTCAATGCCGTGTTCGAGATGCTCTCGTCCACCGTCATCACCGGCGCCGTCGGCAGCGTCCTCTTAAAAGCCGGGTTTATTCAAACACTCGCTAAAAAAGCAAATTAAAAGGAGGTCCTCCCATGATCTTAGCCATCGATATCGGCAACACCAACATTGTCATCGGCTGCTGTGCCGATGGACAGGTCATTTTCCGCGAACGCGTCTCCACAAACCCCACCGCAACGGTGCTCGAATATGCCGCCATGCTCAAAATGGCGTTTGATATGAACCGCGCAGACATCACCGCGGTTGACGGCGCGATTCTCTCGTCCGTCGTCCCGGCCGTCACGCTCACCATGCGCGACGCGGTGCACAAATACCTGCACCTCACGCCGCTCGTCGTCGGCCCCGGCATCAAAACCGGCCTGCGCATCCACATCGATAATCCCGCCCAGCTCGGCAGCGACCTCGTCGTGGACGCCGTCGCGGGCATCCATCACTATCCCCTCCCGCAGATCATCATCGATATGGGTACCGCCACCACCGTCTCCGTTCTGGATGCGGAGGGCGGATACCGCGGCGGCATGATTCTGCCGGGTGTGGCCGTCTCGCACGATGCCCTCGCAAGCCGCACCGCGCAGCTGCCGAAGGTCGCGTTCGAGCTGCCGAAGCACACCATCGGCACAAATTCCGTAGATTGCCTCAAAAGCGGCCTGCTCTACGGCAATGCCGGCGCACTGGACGGCCTCATCGACCGCATCAACGCGGAATTAAACACCTCCTGCACGGTCGTCGCAACCGGCGGACTCTCCTCCGTCATCGCGCCCCTTTGCCGCAACAAGATCATCTTAGATGACGACCTGCTCCTCAAAGGGCTCTCCATCCTCTTTGAAAAAAACAAACCGAAAAACTGAAGACGCCCCGGCGCTTCAAGTCAATACAATACACACAAAAAGCACGCAGATTTTCATGCTCTGCGTGCTTTCTTTATGTCCGTTTATACGCCGAACCCCCGTCTCTCCGCCTCTTTCAAAAGTGCCGGCTGAATTTCCGGGTACGTCCAGTTTTCCGGCAGAGCGTCGCATAATACAATTTTCTCCATCTCGCTGTGTATCTCCCCGAACGATGCGATTTCCGCATAAAACAGCCCGCCGAACGATTCTTCACCCGTCTCGTTCACGCGCGTTTTGCCCGTCACGGAGTACATGTAGATCGGACGAATCTCAAATTTCACCGCACCCGTTTCTTCCATAAGCTCGCGCTTCGCCGTCTCCAAGATCAACTCCCCCGTCTCTCTGTGCCCGCCCGGAAACTCCAGCGTCTCGCGCTCCTTGTGCTTACAAAACACCCATTTTCCGTCATGCTTCGCAATAACAACCGCAAAACGCAGCAGCTCGTCTTTCACATCTTCGTAAAACTTAACCGCCAACATAAAATACCCCCGAATTTTCACGCTCTCTCGTCAATCGTTGTCAAAAGTTTTGCTCAACGCAACCTCACTTCTTCCTCCGCTCCGCCTTCCACGCTTCAATCTGCCGCAGTCGCTCCTTCACCCTTGCTTCGCTGCCCTGTTCCGTCGGTCTGTAATACTTCTTTCCGGCAAGCGAATCCGGCAAGCACTGCATCGCGGTCAGCTTTTCCGCCGTATCGTGCGCATATTCGTACCCCTCGCCGTAATGCAGCTCCTTCATAAGCTTTGTTGGCGCGTTGCGGATGACGAGCGGCACCGGCTCGGAGAGCATTTTCTGTGCGTCTTTTTTCGCGCTCTCATACGCCACATACAGCGCGTTTGATTTCGGCGCCATCGACAAATACACCACGGCGTGCGTCAAATTCACCGAGCACTCCGGCATACCGATAAAATGGCTCGCCTGATACGCCGCCACGGCGATCTCCAGTGCGCGGCTGTCCGCCATGCCCACGTCCTCGCTCGCGAACCGAATGAGCCGCCGCGCCACATACAGCGGGTCTTCGCCCGCCTCCAGCATACGCGAAAGCCAGTAGACCGCCGCGTCCGGGTCGCTGTTGCGCATCGATTTGTGCAGCGCCGAGATGATGTTGTAGTGCTCCTCGCCGGTTTTGTCGTACAAAAGCGACTTGCGGCTGATGCACTGCTCCAGCGTCTCCATCGTCACGGTTGTCTTGTCGCCCTCTCGGTGCCCGTTCAAAACGACCATCTCCAGCGTTCCCAGCGCCGTTCGCGCGTCACCGTTTGCAAACGCTGCAAGCATTTTCAACATCTCATCGGTGATCTCCACCGTCTGGTTACCGAAGCCGCGCGGGTCTTTGATTGCGCGCTTCATCAGCTCCACAAGCTCATCCTCGGAAAGTGCCTGCAAAACGAACACCTTGCAGCGCGACAAAAGTGCGGCGTTCACCTCAAACGAGGGGTTCTCCGTGGTCGCACCGATGAGCACGATGCTGCCCTTTTCCACAAACGGCAAAAACGCGTCCTGCTGCGCCTTATTAAAGCGGTGGATTTCGTCGATAAACAGCAGCGTGCGCTCACCCATACGATGGTTCTGCTCCGCCTCGCTCATCACGCCGCGAATTTCCTTGATGCCGCTCGTCACGGCGCTGAAATTGATGAAATTCGCCTTCGTCCGCGCCGCAATGATCTGCGCCAGCGTCGTTTTACCCACGCCCGGCGGCCCCCAGAAAATCATGGAAGACACGCGGTCTTCTTCAATCAGCTGCCGCAGTACCTTGCCCTTGCCGAGCAAATGGCGCTGCCCCGCAAATTCCTCCAGCGTCCGCGGCCGCATCCGCGTCGCAAGCGGCATGTCCTGCCCCGCCCGGTTTCCAAATAAGCTCTGCTGTTCCATTTCACGTCTCCTTCCGTCTGCAAAACCTGCATAAGCCCTGACTTTTTATCACGCAAACCTGCGCAAATTACATTCAATCCGCCTTCCGCAAAAACAGCCTTCCCGCTCGATCTGCTCTTGCATTGCGCTTCGCACCTCTCCGTTTTCCACCATCATTAACGATTAAAACCGCATTCTGTCTTACTTTTCCACCGTTTTTGCCATCATGGTCAAAAGTCTGCGCACGGCGCGCTGCCAGCGTTTGGTGACGCCCTTGCCGTGCCCGCTTTGATTCCACTCGAAGAATACCTTGCAGCCGTGATTGCTTAAAATCTCCTTCGCCATTTCCGTGCAGTCGCCCACCGTCCGCATGACGGGCGGGCCGCCGAGCGGTTCGCGGTCGCCGAGGGATAAGTATATTGCGGTGTCCTTTTTAGGCGGACAGTTCTCCAAATATTTCAAAAACTGCGGGTACCACAAAGAGCCGGAAAGGCTTGCACCTGCACCGAATTTTTCCGTTTTCGTCAGCGCCCAAAGCGCAAATAATCCGCCGAGCGAGTACCCCAGCAGCGCACAGTTTTCGGGTTCCGTCGGCGCGCCGAAACGCTCCTCTAAATACGGCAGCGCCGTGTCTGTCAGGAACTTTAAGTAGTCTTTCCCACCGCCCGAAAACGGCTCACCGGGCCAAATGGGCTCCGCTTCCCACGGGGTGAAATCCCGGCCGCCGTCGATTTCCGTAGAAAAAAATAATACCTCCGGCGCATCTTCGGCGAATAGCATCATCAGCTTTTCCATCTCCCACCCGCACAGCACATAGAGCCGCTTGGGCTTTCCCTCCGGCAAAAGGCAGGTGCAGCGACGGCCATCGAGCGTGAATACAATCAGATTTTTGGGCATAGTATCCCCCTTAAAAAACGGAGGCCTGTTCGTTCACTGCACGCAAAACGCGGTTTTGTGCACGCTCACGCACACCGTTTTAATCGAACTATTGTTTCTTTTAGCCAGTATAACACATTTTTTCGCAAAAAGCAAGGACATGAGAGGCCATCACAGGACATCTTTTTGCACAAACATCCCGGCCGAAATTTTACGACCGGGATGTTGCTTAAAGCTTCAATTTCAGTTTACTTGCACAACTCATCTGCGAGGGCGTCAATCTGGGCGCGGGAGGCATCGTTCAAGGCGCACTTTACGGTGACGGTGGTATCCGTGTAGGTGAGGTTCTTGCTCGTTTCCAGCATCTTTTTCATGACCTTTGCCGCCATAGGCGCCCACGCGCCGTTTTCAATCATGCCGACGGTGCGGCCCTGATAATTGCGAGCGGTGAGATGGTCGATAAAGTTCTGCATATGCGGGAAAATCGTCGCATTATAGGTCGTTGTGGCGAGCACAAGCTTGCTGTAACGGAACGCATCGGCAACAGCCTCCGCCATATCGCAGCGGGCGAGATCTGCGACAACGACGTTCGGGCAGCCGCGCTGATTCAGCTTTTCGGCAAGCTCCTCCACAGCTTCTTTCGTATGGCCGTAGACGGAGGTATAGGCGATGACAACGCCCTCGTCCTCGACCGCGTAGGACGACCATGTGTTGTATTTATCAAGATAATAGCCGAGGTTTTCGTTTAAAACCGGGCCGTGCAGCGGGCAAATGATGGCGATGTCGAGCGCGGCGGCTTTTTTAAGGAGCGCCTGCACCTGTGCGCCGTACTTGCCGACGATGCCGATGTAGTAACGGCGGGCTTCGTCTGCCCAATCTTCCTCCACGTCAAGCGCACCGAACTTGCCGAAGCCGTCTGCGGAAAAGAGGACTTTATCTGTACTGTCGTATGTGACGATAACCTCCGGCCAGTGCACCATGGGCGCGGTGACAAACGTCAAAGTATGACGACCGAGCTTGAGCGTACTGCCCTCGCCGACGACAACCTTGCGCTCCGGGAAATCCGTGCCGAAGAATTGCTGCATCATGACGAACGCCTTGGCAGAGGAGACGATCTGCGCCTCCGGGTATGTCTCCATAAAGACGGCGATATTGGCGGAATGGTCCGGCTCCATGTGCTGCACAACGAGGTAATCCGGGCGACGGCCGTTAAGCTCCGTTTCGAGGTTTTGCAGCCATTCCACGCCGAAGTGGGCGTCTACCGTATCCATGACGGCAACTTTTTCATCGAGGATGACATAGGAATTATAGGACATGCCGTTTTCTACGGTGTACTGTCCCTCAAAAAGGTCTACGTCATGGTCGTTTACGCCGATATAGCGAATATCTTCTGTTACAAACATGTAAAAGCACTCCCTTATGTTCTGAATGTTCTGATTTCAGTATACCACAGTTTTCGCACGATGCAAATGCTTTTTAAAGATAGTGAAATGCCAGACGCAGCGCAGACAGATTCGGTGTGAAGCTGCGCGACCTGTGTCGAAAGCTTGTGGGGAAAAATACCGCACGTGTGATACGCAAAAACGGCGCTCCCGATTGGGAACGCCGTCTGTATGCTGTTTATAAAACCGATTAGTTGAGGATGGTCTTCTCGGTTTCTTTGTCGAAGAGGTGCATCTTGTTCATGTCGAGAGCGATTGTGATCTTGTCACCGGTCTTAGCGGTGGAAGTCGGCTCAACACGAGCGGTAAGAGCATTGCCTTCGCAGTTGAGGTACAGATAGGTCTCTGCGCCCATCAGCTCGGTAACTTCAACGTCAGCCGTAGCTCTGGCCTCCGGGTGCTTCTCGATGAACTCCGGCTCGTCGTGTACGTCTTCCGGACGGATGCCGAAGACGATCTCTTTGCCAACATAGTTAGCGATTTCAGCGTTAGCCTTGTTAGCCGGAACCTTAATCTTAGCTGCGCCGAAGGTGACGTAGTAATCTGCGCCTTCCTTAACAAGGGTAGCATCGATAAAGTTCATCTGCGGGGAGCCCATGAAGCCTGCAACGAATTCGTTGACCGGCAGATCATACAGGTTCTGCGGGGTATCGACCTGCTGGATGAAGCCGTCCTTCATAACAACGATTCTATCACCCATGGTCATAGCCTCGGTCTGGTCATGTGTAACGTAAATAAAGGTGGTGCCGAGTCTCTTATGAAGCTTAGCGATTTCGGTTCTCATCTGTGCACGGAGCTTAGCGTCCAAGTTGGAGAGCGGCTCGTCGAGCAAGAAGACCTTCGGGTCACGGACGATAGCACGGCCGAGAGCAACACGCTGTCTCTGACCACCGGAAAGAGCCTTCGGCTTTCTGTCGAGCAGGTGGGAGATGTCGAGGATACGAGCAGCCTCTTCAACGCGGCGCTT
>OJNK01001411.1_pt1 | contig 11638 bp, 9 predicted proteins | sample 1597811 | NCBI WGS metagenome assembly OJNK01 (sample SAMN00265073, study PRJEB22529) | human gut metagenome
CGCATCTGATCCAGACCCATGTTGGTGTCGGATACCGGATGCTGCGCGCAGAAAATGATGAAGCATCGTAAAAAAACAGGGTGCGTCCCTGAATAGGACGCACCCTGAAAATCCTCATACGATAGCGATATGGAACCAAAAAGCGCGGGAGCTCCTTTCTGGAGACTCCCGCGTTTTTCGGTTACTGTGCTCTGCGTGAAGCTTTTGGCTTTACAGCCACTCGCCTTTCAGCACGAATTTTTCGCGCTCGGCACCCGTGGAGACGAACTGGATCTCGTGGCCCAGCTCTTTTTCCAAAAACTCCACATAGGCCTTTGCTTCCTTGGGCAGCTCCTCCCAGCTCTGGCAGCCGGAGATGTCCTGGTTCCAGCCGGGCAGCATGGTGACAACAGGCTCCACACGGTCCAGGTCGGACAGGGTATCGAAGCGGGGGACTTCTACCCCGTCCAGCTTGTAGCCGGTGATGACCGGGATCTCTTTCATGCTGCTCAGCACGTCCAGCTTGGTAAGGGCGATCTTATCCGCGCCCTGGCAGGCCAGACCATAGCGGCTGGCCACACAGTCAAAGGGGCCCACCCGGCGGGGACGGCCGGTAGCGGCACCATACTCTCCGCCAGCCTTGCGCAGCTGCTCGTTCCAGTCTTCCCCCATGGCGTTCTCGGCCGCAAAGGGACCTGCGCCCACGCAGGTGGAGTAGGCTTTCAGCACGCCCACCACATGGTCCAGTTTGCAGTTGGGGATGCCTGCCCCCAGCGGCGCGTAAGCCGCCAGCGTGTTGGAGCTGGAAGTAAACGGGAAGATGCCGTAATCAATATCCCGCATGGCGCCCAGCTGGGCTTCCAACACGATCCGCTTGCCGCTGTCGTGGGCCTGCTGTAAAAACGCGCCCACATCGCAGATGTAGGGGGCAAACTTTGCGGCCTGCGCCTCACACCAGTGGAACAGCGCGTCGTAGGACATTTTTTCCTGATGATAGCAGCCTGCCAGCTCCATGTTCTTGGAGTCCAGGATCATGTGCAGGCGGTTCTGGGTGCGCTCCTCGTCCAGGTGGAGCAGGTCGCCCAAACGCAGGGTCTTTTTGCGGTATTTGTCGCTGTACGCGTAGGCAATGCCCCGCCGGGTGGAACCAAAGGCCGTGCCATTCTTGGCCAGACGGTCTTCCTCCAGCCCATCCTGTACTTTGTGCCAGGGCATGGAGATAGTGGCCTTATCCGAAAGTTTGAGGTTTTTGGGGCTGATCTCCACACCCCGCTCCTCGATAGCGGCCATTTCATCCGCCAGATGGTCCAGGTCTACCACCATGCCGGTGCCCAGCACACAGGTCACCTCCGGGTGGAGGATGCCCGAGGGCAGCAGGTTCAGGATGAACTTGCCTTTCTCGGTGACAACGGTATGTCCGGCGTTATTGCCGCCCTGATAGCGGGCGACGATATCAGCGTTTTCAGCCAGCAGATCGATGACGCGGCCCTTGCCCTCATCGCCCCAGTTGATGCCAGTAACTGCGGTAAGCATACGATGCTTCGCTCTCCTTTTTATCTGTTTCCGGCACAGGGCCGGAATTTCAGCTTGATTTTTGGGTGCGGTATGATTATACTAGCAGGCAGAAAATGTGTAAAACGTATCTTGTACATAGCTGCAATGTAATTTGCGTATGGCAGAGGAGGGGCTCCCCATGTATGTGGATTGGGAATACTACAAAATCTTTTACTATGTAGCAAAATATCAGAATTTCACCAAGGCGGCCCGTGTGCTGGGCAACAACCAGCCCAACATCACCCACTCCATGAACCGGCTGGAAAGCCAGCTCAACTGCGTGCTCTTCATCCGCTCCAACCGGGGCGTCACCCTGACGCCCGAGGGGGAGCTGCTCTACTCTCGTATTGCCTCGGCGGCAGTGCAGATCCAGGACGCGGAGGAAGAGCTGAGTGCCAGTGCCACCCTGGAGCATGGAGCCATCAGCATCAGCGCCACGGAAACGGCCCTGAACATCTATCTCTCTGAAAAGCTGCGGGCGTTCCACACCGAGTACCCCGGCATCCGGCTGCGCATCTCAAACCACTCCACCCCGCAGGCCGTGCAGGCCGTGAAAAACGGTGAGGTGGATTTTGCGGTCATTTCGACCCCGGCGGAAGTCGAGTCCGGCTTGAAAATGTTGGAGCTGAAACCGTTTTACGAGGTGCTGGTGGGCGGCAAGACGTTCACCGCATTGGCAAGCCAGAACCTGACTTTGAAAGAATTGGCCAATTATCCCCTCATCTCCCTGAGTGACGAGAGCATGACCCGGAGCTTTTACCGGCAGTTCTTCCTGGAGCATGACGCGTTGCTGAAGCCCGACACCGAGGCCGCCACCACCGACCAGATGCTCACGCTGGTCAAAAGCGAGCTGGGCCTCGCCTTTGTGCCGGAACCCATGGCCAAAGATCCGTTGGAACGCGGCGAGATCGTCCAGCTGCATCTGCAGGAGATCATCCCCACCCGTTCCATCTGCCTCGTCTACGACCATCACCGCCCGCTGAATACGGCGGCCCGGAAGTTCCAGCAGCTGCTGACGGCTTCCGACCATAAATGCTGAAAACAGCCCGGCTCCCTGCTGTGATACAGGGAGCCGGGCTGTTTTGATCCTTTTTCCTTTTTTGGTTTTGTCGTTATACTCGCTCGGCCACCAGCTGGAAGCCTTCTTTGGTGAGCTCCGTACGGATCTGCTCGATCTGTGCGTGGTCACGCGTCTCAAGAGCCAGCTTGAGGAAGCAGCTGGAAATGGGCATGTTGGGGTCGGAGCCGTCGTGGAGGACGGACACCACGTTGCTACCACAGCGGGAAACGATGGCGGCCACCTTTTCCAGCTGGCCAGGCTTGTCCTCCAGGGCGATGGTCAGGTTGGCCTTGCGGCCACTCATGACCAGACCACGGGTGATGACACGGTTGAGGATGTTCACGTCAATGTTGCCGCCCGAGATGAGGCAGACCACCTTTTTGCCCTCGATGGGCAGCTTGTGGAACAGGGCAGCAGCCACCGGCACCGCGCCGGCACCCTCGGCCACCAGCTTCTGGTTTTCCATCAGGGAGAGGATGGCAGCGGCGGTCTCGTCCTCGGTCACCGTGACGATATCGTCCACATACTCCTCGCAGATCTGGTAAGTCAGCTCGCCGGGAGTCTTGACCTGAATGCCGTCTGCAAAGGTGGAGGCTGCTTGCAGGGTCTGATACTTGTGCTCGTGCAGGGAGCGGTACATGCTGGGAGCACCCTCGGCCTGCACGCCGTAGACCTTGACGTCCGGTTTGAGGCTCTTGATGGCAAAAGCCACACCCGAGATCAGGCCGCCTCCGCCCACCGGGACAATGACAGCGTCCACATCCGGCAGCTGGTCGAGGATCTCCAGGCCAATGGTGCCCTGGCCCGCAATGACCAGCTCATCGTCATAGGGGTGGATAAAGGTCATGCCCGTCTCCGCCTGCAGCTCCACAGCCTTGTCGTGGGCGTCGTCGTAGGTGCCGGGCACGAGGCAGACCTCAGCGCCCAGATTCTTGGTGTTTTCCACTTTCATGATGGGGGCACCATCCGGCATACAGACAATGCTCTTGATGCCGCGGCGGGTGGCTGCCAGCGCCACGCCCTGGGCGTGGTTGCCCGCCGAGCAGGCAATGACGCCTTTTTCGCTCTCTTCCTTGGAGAGCTGGCTGATTTTATAGTAGGCACCGCGCACCTTGAAGCTGCCTGTAGCCTGCAGGTTTTCGGTTTTGAGGTAGAGCTGGCAGTCTTTCGACAGCTTGGGTGCCTCGATGAGGTCGGTCTTGCGTGCAACGTCCTTCAGAACAAAGGCGGCGTGGTAGATCTTATCCAGAGTCAGCATGACAACTACTTCCTATCCTGTTTTTGTAAAATTTCGTGTGACAGAAAATAGTATAGAATACCAAAATTGTTTTGTCAAATGAAGATATTTCACAGTTTGACGCGGCAACAGGAAAAGAGTCAACACCGCCGGGGGCACCCCCGATGATGCTGACTCTTTTCTGCTTTCCCTTTTTAAATTTCCGCAAGAATGGCGTCGCCCATGGCGGTGCAGCCCAGGCAGGTGCAGCCATCGCTCATGTTGTCGGCGGTGCGCAGGCCCTTGTCCAACACCTTGCTGACGGCGTTCTCAATGGCCTCGGCCTCTTCGGCCATGCCAAAGGAGTAGCGCAGCATCATAGCGGCAGACAGGATGCAGGCGGTTGGGTTGACGATATCCTTTCCCGCGATGTCCGGGGCAGAACCGTGAATGGGCTCATACAGGCCGCGGGTACCCTCGCCCAGAGAGGAGGAGGGGATCATTCCGATGGAGCCGGTGATCATGGAAGCCTCATCCGAAAGGATGTCGCCGAACATGTTCTCGGTAACGATGACGTCGAACTGAGCCGGGTTCTTAACGATCTGCATGGCGCAGTTGTCCACGAACATCTCGCTGTACTCCACTTCCGGGTACTCCGCCTGCAGGCGGTGCATGACAGAGCGCCAGAGGCGGCTGGTGTCCAGTACATTGGCCTTATCCACGCAGCAGAGCTTCTTATTGCGCTTTTGGGCCGTCTCAAAGCCGATGCGACCGATCCGCTCGATCTCGTGCTCGGAGTAGGGCATCGAATCGACGGCCTGCTTCTCGCCATTTGCCAGCGTCTCGGTCTTGTGCTCGCCGAAGTACACGCCGCCGATCAGCTCCCGGACGATGATGAAATCAATGCCCTGTGCCACGATCTCAGGCTTGAGGGGGCTGGCGGGAGCCAGCTGGGGCCAGATCCTGGCGGGGCGGAGGTTGGAGTAGAGGCCCATGCCGGCACGGAGGCGGAGCAGGCCTTTCTCGGGGCGCTGATCGCCGGGCATCCCCTCCCACTTTGGGCCGCCCACCGCACCCAGCAGGACGCTGTCGGCGGCCAGGCACTTGTCCAGCTCGTGCCGGGGCAGCGGGTCGCCGTACTTGTCAATGGCCTCGCCGCCCATGGCAGCGTCGGTATAGTGGAACGTATGGCCATACTTTTCGGCCACCTGATCGAGAACGCGGAGGGTCTGCTTCACGATCTCCGGGCTGGAGCAGTCGCCCCAGATGACGGCAATATTTTTCTCCATTCGTCTGTTACCTCTTTCATAGGTTCTACTTCGTGCAACCTCTCAGTCTCGCATTCGCTCGACAGCCGTTCCCCTTTCGGCACTTGCGTGCCACCTCCCCCGGCCGGGGGAGTCTTTCCTAGTAGGGGAGGTGGCATCGAGCGCCAGCGAAGATGACGGAGAGGTTGTACCTCGAAGCACCTTTACTTCTTCGTCAGCGACTTCATCAGGCCGCCATCGGCGATGATCTTCTGGATGAACGGCGGGAACGGCTCGGCCTGGAAGACCTTGCCGGTGGTCACATCGGTGATGACACCGGTGTCAAAATCCACGGTCACATTGTCCCCTGCATGGATGGCGTCCACGGCCTCCGGGCACTCCATGATGGGCAGGCCGATGTTGATGCTGTTGCGGTAGAAGATGCGGGCAAAGCTCTTGGCGATGACGACGGAAATACCCGCCGTCTTGATGGCCAGCGGGGCATGCTCGCGGGAGGAGCCGCAGCCGAAGTTCCAGCCGCCGACCATGATGTCGCCGTCTTTCACGTTGTGGATGAACTCTTTGTCGATGTCCTCCATGCAGTGGGTGGCCAGCTCCTGGGCATTGGGGGTGTTCAGGTAGCGGGCAGGGATGATGACGTCCGTATCGACGTTATCGGGGTATTTGAAAACAGAACCGTTTGCATTCATGGCAGTTACTCTCCTTTCGTCAGACCGTGCGGGGGTCGGTGATGTAGCCCGTCAGAGCGCTGGCAGCAGCGGTGGCGGGAGAGGCCAGGTAGACCTCGCTCTTCACATGGCCCATGCGGCCCACGAAGTTGCGGTTGGTGGTGGAAACGCAGCGCTCACCCTCGGCCAGGATGCCCATGTAACCGCCCAGGCAGGGGCCGCAGGTGGGGGTGGACACGATGCAGCCTGCATCAATGAACGCCGTGGTCCAGCCACGGAGGATGCACTCTTTGTAAACATCCATGGTGGCGGGGATGATGATGCCGCGCACACCTTTGGCAATGTGCTTGCCCTTGAGGATGTTATAAGCGGCCTCCATATCCTCCAGACGGCCATTGGTGCAGCTGCCGATGACCACCTGATCGATCTTGATGTCCTTGCCCTCGCTGGCAACGTGGGTATTCTCGGGCAGGTGGGGGTAGCTGACCGTAGGCTCCAGCGTGTCGAGGTCGATCTCAATGGTCTTCTCGTACTCGGCATCGGGGTCTGCCTCATAGAAGACCGGCTCCCGCTGGCTGCGGCCCTTGAGGTAAGCCTTGGTCACCTCGTCCACGGGGAAGATGCCGTTCTTGGCACCGGCCTCAATGGCCATGTTGCAGATGCTCAGGCGGTCGTCCATGGTCAGGGCGGCCACACCCGGGCCGGTGAACTCCATGGACTTGTACAGGGCACCGTCCACACCGATCATGCCAATGATGTGGAGGATGAGGTCCTTGCCGCAGACGCGGGGACCGAACTTGCCCTTGAGGACGAACTTGATGGCGGAGGGCACCTTGAACCATGCCATGCCGGTGGCCATACCGGCGGCCATATCGGTGGAGCCCACACCGGTGGAGAACGCACCCAGTGCACCGTAGGTGCAGGTGTGGCTGTCGGCGCCGATGACGCAGTCACCCGCCGTCACGATGCCTTTTTCGGGCAGGAGGGCGTGCTCCACGCCCATCTGGCCCACATCGTAGAAATTGAGGATATCGTACTGATTGGCAAACTCGCGGCATTGCTTGGACTGCTGCGCGCTCTTGATGTCCTTGTTGGGGACAAAGTGATCCAGCACGATGGCGATGTGCTCTTTGTCGAACACGCTGTGGAACCCGGCCTTTTCAAACTCGTTGACGGCAACGGGAGTGGTGATATCATTGCCCAGCACGATGTCGAGCTTGGCGTTGATGAGCTGGCCTGCCTTGACCTCGGCAAGACCTGCGTGAGCGGCCAGAATTTTCTGCGTCAGGGTCATTCCCATGATACTCTCTCCTTTTATCTTTAGGGTCTATCGTTCACTTACTTGCTGTTGATGGCACTGACCAGTGCCTTGATGCCCGCCACGATAATGTCGGTATCGGTGCCAGCGCCCCAGGTGACGGTGTTGTCGCCCCACATCAGGCCGACATAGGAAGCAGCGCGGGAGGTAGAGCCCTCATCCAGGCTGTGCTCGGAGTAGGTCTCCAGATGGAAGTCCATGCCGGTGGCGCTCTGGATGGCGTTTGCCACGGCGTCCAGACGGCCATTGCCCACCGAGGTGATGACCTTGCGCTGGCCGTTGAGGTCCAGCGTGACGGTGGCGGTAATGCCGTTGACCTGTGCGAAGTGGGCTTCCACCACAGACAGCGGCTTGACCCGGTTGAGGTAGTTCTCCTCGAAGATGTGGAGCACCTCGCCTGCACTCAGCTCCTTGTGGCTGTGGTCGGACACGCTCTTGACCTTGTAGCCCAGAGCCTCGCGCATCTTGGGGGGCAGGTTGTAGCCGTAGTTCTGCTCCAGCACAAAGCCGATGCCGCCCTTGCCGCTCTGGCTGTTGATACGGATGACGTCGGCGTCATAGGTACGGCCGATATCGTGGGGGTCGATGGGGATATAGGGGCAGGTCCAGCGGTGCTCGCCGCGCTCTTTGCGGTAAGCCATGCCCTTGGCGATGGCGTCCTGGTGGCTGCCGGAAAACGCCGCAAACACCAGCTGACCGGCGTAGGGGGTGCGCTCATAAATATGCATCCGGGTCATGCGCTCATAAGTGTCGCAGATCTCCGGCATGTTGGAGAAGTCCAGCTTGGGGTCCACACCATGGCTGTACAGGTTCATGGCCAGGGTCACGGCATCCACGTTGCCGGTGCGCTCGCCATTGCCGAACAGGCAGCACTCCACGCGCTGGGCACCTGCCAGCACCGCCAGCTCGGCGCAGGCCACGCCGGTGCCGCGGTCATTGTGGGGGTGGGTGGAGATGATGACGCTGTCGCGGTGAGAGAGGTGTTTATCGCAATACTCGATCTGATTTGCGTAAACATGGGGCATGCTCATCTCAACGGTGACCGGCAGGTTGATGATCATGGGGCGGTCGGGCGTGGGCTCCATGATGTCCAGCACGGCGTTGCAGACCTCCACAGCGTAATCCACCTCGGTGCCGGTGAAGCTCTCAGGGCTGTACTCGAAGAGGAAGTTGCCCTCGTACTCCTGGCTGAGCTGCTTGACCAGCTTGGCACCGTCGGTGGCGATCTTCTTGATCTCCTCCTTGCTCTTGTGGAACACCTGCTCCCGCTGCGCCACGGAGGTGGAATTATAGAAGTGGATGACGGCCCGGGGGGCACCCTTGACAGCCTCAAAGGTCTTGCGGATGATGTGGTCGCGGCACTGGGTCAGCACCTGCACCGTGACATCCTCGGGGATCATGTTCTTCTCGATCAGGGTCCGCAGGAACTCATACTCGGTATCGCTGGCAGCGGGGAAGCCGACTTCGATCTCTTTAAAACCGATCTTGACCAGCATCTGGAAGAACTCCAGCTTTTCCTCCAGGCTCATGGGCACGATCAACGCCTGGTTGCCGTCGCGCAGGTCCACGCTGCACCAGGCCGGTGCCTTTTCAATGTGGTCTTTCTTGACCCAGCTGTCATACCCGGCAGGGACCGGGTAATAACCCGGTGCGTACTTGGTCGCGTCCATCATGTTTTTGTCCTCCTGATCTTTTTTACACACTCTTTTTATTTCCAACAAAACCTCTCCGTCCGCGCTCTGGCACGTCCAGCTCCCCGATCAGGGGAGCCAACGAGAGGAAACGAAAAGGCTCCCGCCTCTCAAAGGACGAAGCCCTTGAGAGACGAGAGCCTGTAAATTCTGTTACAGGGCACCCGTGGTACCACTCTCTTTGCCGTGTTGCACAACACAGCCACTCGACACGATCGGCTTTTGGGGGCGAATCGCTGCCCGCGTAACGGTGGGCATCCGTCAGGGCCTACTGTCTGTTTCAGCCCTGCCGCTCAGGGGCCAGTAACCGAAACCCTCCGCACTGCCTTGCACCGCCCGGCAGCTCTCTGCACGCAGAAGAAAATCGTTTTTTCCCCGTCAACGCATTTGCGCTTGATTCAAAGTGAGCTTAGTTTAACATCCTTTCCGGGGTCTGTCAAGCAGTTTGCTTCACAGTCAAGATGAAACAAATTCACAAATCATGCGGCACAATTTTGCAGAATTGATTTATGAAGTTTCTGCTAAGTTTTTGGAAACATGCCCTCAAACCCCTGTCACCTTGATTGGGGCTGTGCTATGATATTTACAGATTCAAACCGAGGGAGGAATCAAGATGAAAGAAGTCAAGACACCCAAAAAACCATTGGCTATCTACTACGCCATCGTGCTGCTGGTGCTGCTGATCCTCAACTTTGTCGTCGTGCCGTGGGCAAGTGAGCGGCAGATCAAAGAAGTGGACTACGGCACTTTCATGTCCATGACAGAAGAGAAAAACATCGGCCGGGTGGACATTGAATCCAACCAGATCTTATTTACCGATAAAGAGAACACGCAGGTGTATAAGACCGGCCTTATGAGTGACCCCAACCTGACCGAGCGCCTGTACGACGCCGGGGCCCAGTTCTCCAGCGAGATCGTGGAGCAGGCCTCTCCCCTGCTGAGCTTCCTCGCCAGCTTCGTGCTGCCCATCGTCCTCTTTGTGGCACTGGGCAACTACATGAACAAAAAGCTGATGGAAAAGGCGGGCGGCGGCGCGGGCTCCATGATGTTTGGCGGCGTGGGCAAATCCAACGCCAAGGTCTACGTCCAATCCACCCACGGCATCCGCTTTGCCGATGTGGCTGGCGAGGACGAAGCCAAGGAGAACCTGCAGGAGATCGTGGATTACCTGCACGACCCCAGCAAGTATAAGGAGATCGGCGCTTCCATGCCCAAGGGCATCCTGCTGGTGGGCCCTCCGGGCACCGGCAAGACCATGCTGGCCAAGGCTGTGGCCGGTGAATCCAACGTGCCGTTCTTCTCCATGTCCGGCTCCGAGTTCGTGGAAATGTTCGTGGGCATGGGCGCTTCCAAAGTCCGTGACCTGTTCAAGCAGGCCAAGGAGAAAGCCCCCTGCATCGTCTTCATTGATGAGATCGACGCCATTGGCCAGAAGCGCAACAGCGGCCAGTACGGCGGCAACGACGAGCGGGAGCAGACCCTGAACCAGCTGCTGACCGAGATGGATGGCTTTGAGAACAACAACGGCGTCATTATTCTGGCCGCCACCAACCGCCCGGAGTCTCTGGACCCGGCCCTCACCCGCCCCGGTCGCTTTGACCGCCGGGTACCCGTGGAGCTGCCCGACCTCAAGGGCCGCGAGGAGATCCTGAAAGTCCACGCCAAAAAGATCGCACTGGCCCCGGGCGTGGATTTCAACACCGTGGCCCGGATGGCCTCCGGCGCTTCCGGCGCGGAGCTGGCCAACATCGTCAACGAAGCTGCCCTGCGAGCGGTCCGCGCGGGCCGCAAGAGCGTGACCGAGGCCGACCTGGAAGAGAGCATCGAGGTGGTCATTGCCGGCTATCAGAAGAAAAACTCTATCCTCACCGACCACGAAAAGTGCATCGTGGCTTACCACGAGATCGGCCATGCCCTGGTGGCAGCCCTGCAGAACCACTCCGCCCCGGTGCAGAAGATCACCATTATCCCCCGCACCTCGGGTGCGCTGGGCTACACCATGCAGGTGGATGAGGGCAACCACTATCTCATGAGCAAAGAGGAGCTGGAAAACAAGATCGCCACCCTCACCGGCGGCCGCGCTGCCGAGGAAGTGGTCTTCGGTTCCGTCACCACCGGTGCTTCCAACGATATCGAGCAGGCCACCAAGCTGGCCCGTGCCATGATCACCCGCTACGGCATGAGCAAGGACTTTGACATGGTAGCTCTGGAGACCGTTACCAATCAGTATCTGGGCGGCGATTCCTCGCTGGCCTGCTCGGCCCAGACCCAGCGGGAGATCGACCAGAAAGTGGTGGAGCTGGTCAAGGCAGAACACGCCAAGGCGATCCGGATTCTGACCGACAACCGAGCCAAGCTGGATGAGCTGGCAAAGTACCTCTACGAAAAAGAGACCATCACCGGCGAGGAGTTCATGAACATCCTCAACCGGGAGGACGAATCCGCTGCTCCCGCCGAAGAAAAAATAAAAGAATAATTTTCCGCAATAATCTCACCGCCTGATTCGTATTCAGTACAGACGGGGCGATTTTGGGATGCCTTTGCAGCACCAAAAAGCGCAGTCCCCCAACTCCGCTTTCAACGCCCCACTCACTGCTACTTGAAACAAAAACAGGAGGAAATTCCTATGAGACTGCTGAACAAGAAATTTGCCCGCAAGACCGCTGCCGCCGCCCTGGTGCTGGCCACCGCCGCCACCCTGGCCACCGGTGCTTTCGCAGCTGAGGACGATGGTGTCGTCGCCGGTTACACGCCCCCGCAGGAAGTCATGGTGCAGGGCGATATTGCCCTCCACAGCGCGGATGTCGCTGTGGGCGAGGTGGACCCCAACTACGGCGGCTATGCCGCCCCGGGGGGGAAACCCATTTAGGGGAAAATAATGGTG
>OJNK01001425.1_pt1 | contig 11565 bp, 11 predicted proteins | sample 1597811 | NCBI WGS metagenome assembly OJNK01 (sample SAMN00265073, study PRJEB22529) | human gut metagenome
GGGCATCAGGCGGGTGGGGTCGGACACCGGGTGGTAATCCTGTGCCTGCCACTCGTGGATCATGGCCATCCACTCCGGATGCTTTTTCTCCTTGATCTGGGGCAGCATGGCGTTCAGCACATAGGCCGCATCGCCCACGATGGATAGATCGACCTCCACATTCTTGCCCAGCTCACTGGGGTCGATGTCGATCTGAATGATGGTGGCATTCTTTGCAAAGGTCTTGGGGTTCAGGGCCACACGATCCGAGAAGCGGGTGCCCACTGCAATGAGCACATCGCAGTCGGCCACAGCGCGGTTGGAGGTGTAGCAGCCGTGCATGCCCACCATCCCGATGTTCATCGGGTCGCCGTAGGGCACGACGCCTGCGGCCATCAGGGTATAAGTCGCAGGGATCTCGGCCTTCTTCAGCAGGTCGCGCAGGGGCTGGCAGGAAGCTGCGCTGCGCACGCCGCCGCCAAAGTAGACCAGCGGGCGCTGCGCCGCATTGATCAGGTCTGCCGCCCACTTCACCCGCTCTGCGTTGAAGGTGGTCACGGTGCGGATGGGCTCCGGCTTTTTGGGGGTGAATTCGCACACCGCCGCCGTCACGTCCTTGGGGATATCCACCAGCACCGGGCCCTTGCGGCCGCTCTGTGCAATGCGGAAGGCAGAGCGCATGGTATCGGCCAGCTCCTCTACCCGGCGCACCGTGAAGTTGTGCTTGGTAATGGGCATCGTGATGCCCTCAATGTAGGCTTCCTGAAAGCCGTCCTTGCCAAGGCCCGTCGTGGCTACGTTGCCGGTGAAGGCCACCATGGGCACCGAGTCCATATAGGCTGTGGCAATGCCGGTGACCAGATTGGTGGCACCCGGGCCGCTGGTAGCCAGCACCACGCCGGTGCGTCCGGTGGCGCGGGCATAGCCGTCTGCCGCGTGAGCCGCGCCCTGCTCGTGGGCGGTGAGCACATGGGTGATGCGGTCCGAATTCTTGTACAGCTCATCGTAAAGGTTCAGCACTGCGCCGCCGGGATAACCAAAAAGGGTGTCCACGCCCTGCTCGCACAGGACCTCTACAAAGATCTGAGAACCATTCAACTGCATGGTGTTGCTCCTATTCCTGTTCCACTTCTTATCCATTCCCTCAGGGAGAGCTTTTGAAAAAGAAAAAGAAAAAGCCCTTGTCCCCTGCTTCTTTCAAGAGACAAAGACCTTGTAACATCAAGCTCTCTGCGGTACCACTCTCGTTGGCGTGCTGTGCACACCCTCTCACGGGCTTCCAACAAAGCCCTGCACGGTAACGGCTGCAACCGGCGCTGCTTACAAGGGTTTTGCACCCGTTGGGCAGGCTGCTCCGGGATGATTTTCCGCACGAAACGCTGACTGCCTTGCACCAGACGGCAGCTCTCTGAACAGTGGGGATCGTGTGGTACTTTTTCCCATCTGCGCATTTGTTGATGTAAATTATACTATAAATCGGGCTTTTGTCAATCGATGATTTGTCTCCTGAAGCATCTCAAACATGAAGGGATTTGAACACCTCTTGCGCCTTGGCAGAAGCTGCTGTATACTTCTGATATGCGCGCCTGCGCGTTTATTTATCACACGCTCAAATCAGAGGGACAGGAATATGAAACTGAGAGAATGGAATGCCCGGCTGCACGGGCTTGTTGTTTTCCGCAGCCTGCTGGACGATCCCGTGGTGGCAAAGTTTGCGGATCTGACCGACCGCATGGAAGCCGGTGCGCCCGGCTGCGGCCCGGTGTGTGACGCCGTGGCACAATTTGAAGCGGCGCTGTTCGAGCACACCACCAACTGGGGCAGCTACCTCAGCGCCGCCGTGCTGGAAGCCGAGACCGTCTGCGTGCGGCAGGCTGCAGCGGGCACCCTTGCCCCGGTGCTGCAGACTGCACTGGACAGCGAGCTGGCCTTTTTGCAGGCCCTGTGCGGTCTGACGCTGGACGAGCTGCTGGCCGCAGCCGGTTCTGCTGCCGGTCAGGCACAGGAGCTGGACTTTCTTCCCCGGTGGGAGACGGCACAGCTCGACCTGCCTGCCGCCTACGCCCAGCGCATGAGCGAGGTGGGCAGAAAGGGCTACGGCATGTTTGCCAAGCACCATGTGTTCACGGTGGAAAACGGCCAGCTGGTGCCGGTGAAGTACCCCGACCCCCAGCGCCTTTCCGAGCTGCCCGGCTACGAGAAGGAGCGGGAAAAGGTCATTGCCAACACCAAGGCCCTGCTGGCCGGAATGCCCGCCAACAATGTGCTGCTGTACGGTGACGCCGGCACCGGCAAGTCCAGCGCAGTAAAGGCCATTGCCAATGAGTTTGCGCCCGACGGCCTGCGGCTGGTGGAGGTGAAAAAGAACCAGCTGTACCAGATCCCGGATCTGATGGACAGGTTGGCGGCAAACCCGCTCAAGTTCATCCTGTTCATCGACGACCTGAGCTTTACCGCCAATGACGACAACTTTGCCGCCCTGAAGGCCATTCTGGAAGGCAGCGTAGGCGGCCGGGCCAAGAACATTGCGGTATATGCCACCTCCAACCGCCGCCACCTGATCAAGGAGACTCTGACCGACCGCACCGGCGATGACATCCACGAAGCCGACACCCGGCAGGAGCTGATGAGCCTTTCGGCCCGGTTCGGCCTGACCGTCACCTTCCAGCGCCCGGAGAAGGCCCGGTTCGAGACCATTCTGGCAGAGCTGGCAAAGCAGCACGGCATCGACATGCCCATGGATCAGCTGCTGGTAAAGGCCGAGGCCTTTGCCATCCGCGCCGGAGGCCGCAGTCCCCGGGTGGCAAAGCAGTTTATTGAACAGTGCGAGGCCGGGGTGCAGAAGTGACCCCAGCGCCCTCACTCATTCCGCAAAAGAGCCGCAGGAACGCTGCTTTGCAGCATCCTGCGGCTCTTTTTTGTCCGGTATTTCAGAAACGGCCTGCGCGCGTTTACTCACGCACGGCGATGCACTCGATCTCCAGCTTTGCGCCCTTGGGGATGGCCGCAACCTGCACACAGCTGCGTGCGGGGAACGGCTCTGCAAATGCCTTGGCATACACGGCGTTCACAGCGGCAAAATCGTTGATGTCGGCAAGGAAGATGACCGTCTTGACCACATTTGCCATGGAAAGGCCAGCCTCCGCCAGAATGGCCTTGAGGTTTGCCAGACTCTGTGCAGCCTGCTCCTCCACGGTATCGGCCATCTTGCCGGTGGCAGGGTCTACCGGGATCTGGCCGGAAACGAACACCATATTGCCCAGATCGATGGCCTGACTGTAGGGGCCGATGGCTGCGGGTGCATTGGAAGTAGAAACGACTTTCATAGCAGTTCTCCTTTGTTGTAAGATCACAATTTAAAATGGCCGACGCGTGCGCTTTGGCTCTGTTCAGCGGAAATTTGATTTTTATATTTGTGTTCCGGAAAAGCCTGCGGGCTTTTCCGGAGTACTTTTTCATGAGACAAGCCGTACCCCAAAATAGCAATTGAAAATCGTGTTTTATGTGTCCGGCCCCTTTGGTGAAAATGCGTTTGGAGTGCCCCGCAGGGCACGACAAACGCAAAATAAAAAATTATTTTCCGCTATTTATGGCCAGAGTGCAACAGCGATGACCGCTGCCTGTGGTAGAAACAGGGAGGAGCTGTTGGGGCAGCGGCCTGCAAGACGCGAGTGCCGCGCCAAGGCACGAAGCAGATGCAGGGAGCCGCAACTCGTAAGCGGAGGCCATTCTAAATCGTCTGTTTTTCCTTATTATACTCTTTCGCTCACCAGCTGGAAACCCTCTTTTGCAAGTTCTGCACGGATCTGCTCGATCTGCGCCGCGTCGCGGGTCTCAAGGGTCAGCTTGAGGAAGCAGCTGGAAATGGGCATGTTGGGGTCAGAACCATCGTGCTGCACCGACACCACATTGCTGCCGCAGCGGGAAACGATCTCCGCCACTTTCTTCAGCTGGCCGGGCTTGTCCTCCAGTGCGATGGTCATGTTGGCCTTGCGGCCGCTCATCACCAGACCGCGGGTGATGACGCGGTTGAGGATGTTCACATCGATGTTGCCGCCGGAGACAACGCAGGCCACCTTTTTGCCCTCGACCGGCAGCTTGTGGAACAGCACTGCAGCCACCGGCACGGCTCCGGCACCCTCGGCCACCAGCTTCTGATTCTCCATCAGGGAGAGGATAGCGGCAGCGGTCTCGTCCTCGGTGACGGTGACGATATCATCCACATACTGTTCGCAGATCTGGTAGGTCAGCTCGCCGGGCGTCTTGACCTGAATGCCGTCCGCAAAGGTGGAGGCTGCTTTCAGGGTCTGATACTTGTGCTCATGCAGACTGCGGTACATGCTGGGGGCACCCTCGGCCTGCACGCCGTACACCTTTACCTCCGGGCGCAGGCTCTTGATGGCAAAGGCCACGCCGGAGATCAGGCCGCCGCCGCCCACCGGCACAACGACCGCATCCACATCCGGCAGCTGATCCAGAATTTCCAGACCGATGGTTCCCTGCCCCGCGATGACCTGCTCATCGTCATAGGGGTGGATAAAGGTCATGCCGGTCTCTTCCTGCAGCTCCACAGCCTTGTCGTGGGCGTCGTCGTAGGTGCCGGGCACCAGACACACCTCTGCGCCAAGGTTCTTGGTGTTCTCCACCTTCATGATGGGCGCGCCGTCCGGCATGCAGACGATGCTTTTGATGCCGCGGCGGGTGGCAGCCAGTGCCACGCCCTGCGCATGGTTGCCCGCAGAGCAGGCGATCACGCCCTTGGCGCTCTCCTCTGCGGAGAGCTGGCTGATCTTATAGTAAGCGCCGCGCACCTTGAAGCTGCCGGTGGCCTGCAGATTCTCGGTCTTCAGGTACAGATGGCAGTCCTTGGAAAGCTTGGATGCCTCAATGAGGTCGGTCTTGCGGGCAACGTCCTTGAGCACAAAGGCGGCGTGGTAGATCTTATCCAGAGTCAGCATGGTGATTCTCCCTCTATATGACACATTTTACTGTAATTGCATGGTTTTCAGTATAGATTAGCAAAGTTATTTTGTCAAATGAATTTCCTTCATGATAAAAGCCGCAGAAAAGAGAGCGGCAATGTTTTCCGTCAAGACCGGCACGACAGTTGCCTCTTGCCGCCCCGACCCCATCCGTGAAAAAGGGGTTCTGAAAAGCCCGCGGGCTTTTCAGAACCCCAAAATCTCAAATAATTCTTCCGCTGAAACGGCCCAAAGCAGCGCGGAGGGCATTTAAAATCGTCCGTTCCCCCGCCATTGCCACGCAGCGGCGTTACCGTCCGCGTCCACCGCCGCCGCCATGGCTGGAGCCGCCGCCCATTCCACCGAAGGAGCCGCCGCCGAACGAGCCGCCCCCAAAGGAGCCGCCTCCGCGGGAGCCACCGAAGGACCCGCCGCCAAAGCCGCCGCCCATGGGAGGACGGGGCGGACGCCGGTTGTTGTTCCGGGGCGGGCGGGGCCGGTCATTGCGGGGGCCGGGGCCATAGCCCGGGCCGTATCCGGGACCGAAACCGGGGCCCGGAGGAGGCGGCGGGCCGGGACGATAATGCCGACGGCGGGCCGAGCCTGCCATATAGCCCCATGCGAAGGGGCCCCAGTTCCAGCCCACTGCATGGCCGATGGGTGCAATGAACACCCGGAACACGAACAGCACGATGATCAGCATCACCAGCAGGGACATGAACAGGATCACGATGCCCAGAACGACATCCTCAAAGGTGGTGGGGCCGTCGTCCGGTTCCGCGTAGCCGCCATCGTTGTAGCTGCCGCCCGAAAGGCTGACGCCGTAGATGTCTGCAATGGTGTCGGCCACATTGTTGGCACAGGTGGTCACGGCACCGTCGTAGTCGCAGGCAGCAAAGTCGTTTTCCATGGTCTGGGCGATGGCGCTGGCCTGACTTTCCAGCGTGGTGTTGCGGAAGCCGTCGCCGTAGGTCACGTAGTAATCGCCATCCTCGTAGATGGGCGACTCCATCACCAGCAGGATCAGCACGCCGTTGTTATTTGCGGCATCATCGATGCCCCAGGCGTTGAAGGCCTGTGTCGCATAATCCTCAGTGGAATAATTGCCCGTATAATCTACAGTCAGTACGCCGATCTGTGCCCCGTTGCAGCTGGACTGCAGCTGGTTGTTCAGGTCGATGATGGTCTGGGTGGTGCTGTCGCTCAGAACGTTGGCGTCATCCACCACACACTGATCTCTGGGCAGGTCCGGCAGGCTGGCGGCGGCAAGGGCCGCCGGGCACAGGGCCGCTGCGCCCACCACAAGGGCCAGCACCAGAGCGCTCACGCGCTTTGCAAAATTTTTCATGCGAAGGGTTCAACCTCCTTTACCCCGGCAATGCTGCCCAGCACGCTGGCCGGAAAGCCGCCGGTCTCTTTCTGGTAGTCATAAACGGCATCGTTGTACTGCAGGGTGCCGATGATGGTAGCCGCACTGTTGAACTGGCCGTACTGTCCCTGCACTGCGCCCATCTTCATGGGGTCTGCAGCCTGCTCCTGCAGCTTTGCATAGAGCTGGTCGATCCGCGAACCCAGCACCTCGTTGGCCTGATACAGTGCGTGCATCGTGCTGCCCTGATAATAAGGCAGCGAGGTGAGAGCCTGCGCTTTGCCGCCGTTCTGCACCGCTTCCAGACAGGCCGAGAAGTCGTTCAGCGCGCTTTGTGCAGCCTGCACCTCGGCACTGTCGGTCCCCAGCGTGTTGCCGGCGGTGGTGATGATGTTCGCCGCCGTGTTCATGCGGGTGGTCAGTTCCTCGCTGAGGTTGTAGCCGTTGTCTGCCGCCACACCCACCGTGTACCATTTGCGGGCTTCGTTGTACCGGCTGCGCAGCTTGGCGCTGCCAAAGCCCAAAAAGGCCGCCAGCATCACCACCACGCTCAGGGCCAGCGCCGCCGCCCGGGTGGAAAGGGTGGCAGGCAGCTTTGCTTCCAGCCCTGCCAGCTTCTGCTGCAAAGGGGTCAGGCGCACCGTTTCTTCCGGCCGGGCCTTTTCACGGTAGCTGCCCGCGTCAAAACCGCCGGGAGTGCTGTTCTGTTTTTGCGAAAAATCTGCGTTTGCCATTTCAGCTCCGGATCTCCATCATTTTTGCTTTCAGTTCGTCCTCGATGCGGTTCAGCTCCTGCTCGGCGGCGGCACGCTTTGCGCGGCCCTCGCTCTGGATCTTGTTCAGCTCGTCCAGCGTCTCGATCAGGCTCTTGTTGGTCTGCTGCAGGGTCTCGATGTCCACCACACCGCGCTGGGACTCCTTGGCGGTCTCGATGGTACCAATCTTCAGGGCCTCGGCGTTCTTCTTGAGCAGGTCGTTGGTCATATCGGTAACGGCACGCTCGGCCTGCATGGCCTGCTGGCTGTGGGCCAGACCCAATGCCAGCACCATCTGGTTCTTCCACAGCGGGATGGTGTTGACGATGGTGGACTGGATCTTTTCCGCCATCATGGTGTTGTTGTTCTGCAAAAGGCGGATCTGGGGGCCCATCTGCAGGCTGATGTTGCGGGTGAGCTCCAGATCGTAGAGCTTTTTCTCAAACCGCTCGCACTGGTCGGCCAGATCGCGGGCAGCCTGTGCGTCCTCCGGCAGGCCGGAAACCTTGGCCTTGTCCATGGCCTGCTGCAGCTCGTTTGCCCGCACATCGGCCAGCTTCTTTTTGCCGGCAAGGATATACATGCTCAGCTCCTTGAAGTAGGCCATGTTCAGATCATACATCTTATCCAGCATGGCGATGTCCTTGAGCAGCTGCACCTGATGGCCCTCCAGCATGGACTGGATCTTTTCCACATTGGTCTCGGCCTTGTTGTACTTCATCTTCATGGCATCCAGCTGGTCGCCCTTCTTCTTGAAGAAGCCCAGAATGCCCTTTTTCTCCTCTTCACCGGCATCAAAGCTCTTCAGCTCACCAATCAGGCTGGTGATCATGTCGCCCACCTCGCCCAGATCCTTGGTGGACACCTTGGAGAGCGCAGCCTCGGAGAAATCGCCGATCTTTTTCTGGCAGGCAGAGCCGTACTGCAGCACCTGCTGGCTGTTGGTAATGTCGATCTTCTCGGCGAACTGGTCCACCATGGCCTGCTCCTCCGGGGTCAGGTTCACCTGTGCCTCCGGAGCGGGGGCTTCCTGCTGGACGGGCGCGGCCTTTTCTTCCGCTGCCGGGGCGGGGTCCAGCGTCAGGGTGGGCACAGCGGGTGCATCCAGATCAAAGTTGAATGTATTGTCTGCCATAAGAGATTCCTTCCTTTCCAAATACCGGTTACCTTTTTCTTCAGCTCAGTCCCTGCCCCTTGAGCATGCTCTGCAGCACTGTGATGTCTGCAGAAAGGTCCATGCTCTCGGCGGCGTACAGGGCATCCAGCTGGTTTTCAAACGCCGTGGCAATGGAAGCAGCATTGTGCTCCACCTCGGTACGGATGGCTGCGGCATTCTCGCCGCGCACGCCCTGCTTTGCCAGCTTTGCATACTGCTGCAGCACGTTCACCGCATCCGGCAGGTAATAGTTTGCGAACCTGCGCACCTGCTTTGCCTTTTCCGGGTTTGCTTCCACTGCCTCCACAATGGAGCGGCCCGCCTTTTCCATGCGGGTCATGGCGGCAGAGAGCTGCGGGTCCGGCAGCTGCTCGTTGAGGGTGTGCAGGGTATCCAGTTTCTGCTGGATGTCGGTCAGCATCGCGTCCACATCCTCCACGCCGGTGTGGAAGGGCACTTCGTGCTCCACCACCCGGGGCGGGCAGACCTTCTGCGCCGCGCCAAAGGCGATCAGGGCGCCGCCCAGCGCCGCCAGCAGTGCCCACAGCTTATACACCGGCAGTACCGCGCACAATCCCAAAAAGACCAGCGCCATTGCATAAAATGGCAGAACGCTGGGCTTCTGGGTGCGGATGATCTTACTCATGAACCTTCTCCTTCTTTGGGGAAGCTTCCCCTTATGTTACCCATGATACCGCACCCGGCGAAAAACGCAAGGGTTTCACGGATAATTTACAACCTTGCAATCATTTGGAAATCCACGGGCCCAGCGCTTCGCCCCAGACCGCGCGCAGCGTTTCCGGGCGGCAGGCGGCGTTTGCCGGGCTGGTGCTGGGCAGCTTGACGGCCGCGATGCCGGACACCGGCTGCAGATACTTTGTATAGATGCGGTAAGCCGCCGCACCGTTGCAGAACACCGCCTCGATGGGTGCCTTTGCCAGCAGTGCGGCGATATCATTCGGCACCGCATCCCGGATGGAAGCGTCCGACGCCCCGGTGATGGTGCAGCGTTCCAGCGTGTCCCAGAGGGCCAGACCATGGCGCAGGATGATCTGCTTTTTGGCTTCGATATCCTCCCGCGCGGGCGTCTGCTCCCCGGTCAGCGCGGCCAGCATGGGCCAGAAGCGGTTCTGCGGGTGGCCGTAGTAAAAGGCCATCTCGCGGCTTTTGGGGCTGGGCCATGTGCCCAGGATCAGTGCCCGGCTGTGCTCGTTATACACCGGATCAAAGCTCATTGTCCGCCTGCACTTTCAATTTTATCCCAAGGCGAGCCAAGGTCGCGGCCGGAGGGCTCTGCTGCGGGGCCGTCGAACCACAGCTCCTCGATCAGATCCGCAAGGCCGTCCTCCCGCACGTCGCCAATGATGCGGTCGGCGGCAGCCTTTGCGTCCGGCGTGCCGTTTGCCATGCAGCAGCCAAGGCCCGCTGCCTTCAGCATGCCCACATCGTTGGAAGAATCCCCTGCCGCTACGGCATCGGCCAGCGTCAGACCCATTTTTTCACACAGGTCGGCAAGGCCCACGCCCTTGTCCATTCCACCGCGCACGATGTCGTAGTAGCACAGGCCGTCGGCATTCTGCGCACCCACCTGCATCCAGTGCAGGCCCAGATGGCCGTACTTTGCCGCAAAATCTGCCACGTGCTCCGGCGGCACTGCCGCAAAGGCCGCGTGGGGCATATCGATCAGGTGGCGGTCCTGATCTTCGCCATCCACGCAGTCCAACCCGATGCTGTTCATCTGCTGGTAGCCCCTGTGCAGATATTCATACTCGCAGTAGGCGTAGCAGGCATCCCTGAAATTGAACTGCAGCGGATAGTTATAATCCTCGCAGAAATCCACCAGCGCATACATTTCCTCGGCGGTGAGCGGGTGCTCTGCCACGATGCGGCCCTCGCGGTCCACCACGCAGGCACCGTTGCAGGTGATGGCGTAGTCGAACCGGATGCCGCCCAGCTGCCCCTTGAGGCTGACGCACGGATAGGCGCGGCCGGTGCTGAGCACGAATCTGCCGCCTGCGGCCTGCAGCTTCTTCACCGCCTTGACCACCTTCTGGCGGGGCTTGCTCTCGCCAAAGGGAACCAGTGTATTGTCATAATCGCTTGCCAGAATCTTATATTGCATTCTTTTCTCCCCTATGGAACCAGTTTTGTACCAGTATACCATACTTTTTAAATTTTGGGGTGCATTTGTGCATAAAAATAAGGCTGTCGCACAGGATCTCATGCAATAGCCTCATACGCCGTTCTTCTCAGATCGTCCGGTTCCGGCTTACCGACCGGGTACATTTTCGAGAAGGCGGACCAGAGCGAGGACGAGATCATCCAGAACATGAGCAAACTTTATAAGAATGTGGTCGTTCTGGACTCCGGCGCGGGTTTCTTCGCCCTTCTGGTCGTGGCACCGGCACCCGAAGTTCCCGGTGCAGCACAGTTCCAGCTGATGGAACTTCTGCAAAGCCTTGCACAGCAGGGCCGGACCGTCGTGATGGTTTTGCACGACCTTGCCCACGCGATGCAGTACAGCGATGCCGTGGGTGTGTTCGCAGACGGAAAACTTGCCGCCTTTGCGGAACCCTCCCAACTGTATGAGCAGAAGATCTGGGAGGAAGCGTTTCAGGTAAAACTCTGTAAGGCACTGGATGGAACATATTATATCAAGCCGCTGGAAAGAAACGTACTGTTTCATGCTGTTGCCCCCCTTGTTTCAAAAACGGGGCTGTTGCAAAATAAAAATGCGATAGCAGCTTGCACAAAGAGATAGTGCAAAAAATAAAAGCCCGGAACCCTTTTTGAGCCGTTTTGGCTCTGAAAAGATTCCGGGTTTTGTGCATAATTTTTCAAAGAGCTATTTTGCAACAGCCTCTTTATAAATCATCCATTTCTCCCGAATGAACGGCAGGCCTCCCGATAGACATTCCTACAGGTTGGGAACCGCGGGCTAAGCAACAGCCCACCGGGCTGATTGCTTACGGCGCTGCGCGCCGCCGCCCTGTTCAAGTCCTCTTCCGCACCGAAAAAGAAAAACCAGTACACAATGTGTACTGGTTTTTCTTGGTGCAGTAAGGCAATCCAAATCCGAACCATTTCCCTTTGATGCGGCTTGGGCCGCTTCCTCAAATGTGATGGTCTGTGTACCTTCTTTATAGTTAAAGGTTATCAAAACCTTATCATCATACAGATAAATCGAATTGATGAACGTATCCACCAACGCCTGCCGCTGGTCTTTCAGGCTCATGTCCAGCTTGCGGAACCGCAGCAGCCAGAACCGGATGAACTCCTCTGTAACCTTGGGCTTTGCCAGCTTTTCTTCCGCAATGCGGGCTTCAAGCTCACGCTTGGTTTCTT
>OJNK01001433.1_pt1 | contig 11492 bp, 9 predicted proteins | sample 1597811 | NCBI WGS metagenome assembly OJNK01 (sample SAMN00265073, study PRJEB22529) | human gut metagenome
CATATGCATCATAGTACAATTGGCGGCCACATCGATTTCACGAATGCTACTTCGATTGACTCTTGCCTCCTGACACACTTCCCCTAACATAGCGTTGATTGATTTTACGATTGCCTCCTGCAGTTCTCTTGCGCCAGTCTCCGGATTCTCATATTCATAAGTAATTCTTGTCAACACATCAAGTCCAAAATGCTTCTGTGCATTGATCATCGACGCATTGGCAATTTCTTTTCCTGTTTGAAGATCGATAAGCGCAGTAACAACGGTTGTCGTACCGATATCGATTGCCACGCCATACCCACTCTCATATACATCCCTCTGAAATTCCGGAATATATCCATCGGTAAGAACTTTATGCTTTCTTTCCTTCTGTAAAAGTGCTATTTCAACATCACCGGTAACTTCTGCCAAACAGGAAAGCCTTATTCCATCGGCAAGTTCCTCTTCTTTCAACACTTTCTTTTCCGTCTCAGACTCCTCCGACAAGGAGCCTTTTAAAACTTTTACTTTGCATTTTCCACAAATACCTTTTCCACTGCAGGCATTATCCACAAAAATGCCTGCATCCAGAAGTGTCTGTAAAAGATTCGCTCCGTTTTTACAGGGAACTTTTATTGGATCCTGCGGATGTTCCTTGGTTTCCATTGGTCTGACTAAAATTTCTGCCATCCTTTATGCCTCCTCACTTAGACATTTTAAAATAGCCTGTATATTCTTAATTGGAGATTTCATTCCTAATCCGCACGCCGGAGAAATAATATCCGAACCATTTTTTACACAATTTTTCGTCAGAATGGCAACACGCTCCGGTTCACCGAATTCTAAGGTGTATGTGCTGACATTACCCATCAGCACGCGATCATGAAGATGGGCTCTTGCTTCTTTCATAGGCACAACCGAATCAAAGCTTAATGCATTACTTTTCACTTCATTGATCTCATTGTACACCGATCCCATATGTCCGCATATGTGAACAATCGTGCCAAGTCCGGCTGTCTGAAGACCATCCAGCAACTTATTTAAATAAGTAACTGCAAATTCTTTAAAATATTTCGGTCCCAAAATCTCTCCTGTTCCACTTGGATCGGAAATTGCAATCACATCTACTCCGGCTTCTATCTGAGCTTTTCCAAAGGCAATGAGCTGATCTGTGACAAACTCCATGTACCCATGAGCCTCTTTATTTTTCTTACGTAGTTCCTTGTAGAAGATTACAGGCTCCATTAAGGAACTGGCTGTGCTGATTGGTCCGGTCAGGTTACCGACAATCGGGACTTCCGATGTTTCTTCTTTCAAAATGCGGATCGCATCTGTCACCACTTTTGCTCTTCCTGTTGTCACATCCACAGGAACAAGTTTTTCATAATCGCTGACAGAATCCATCACATATTCAATAACATGAGGCTCATAAATCTTCGTCCCCATATCTACTTTAGCTCCCATTTCCTCCGCTTCCACTGTCATACAAAATGGTACGCCATAATTCTCAAAACATCCCTTTTCGTACACAGATTTCGCAAGCTCGGCCATCTGTCTTGCATCATTATGCGCCTCTGGAAGATACACTTTCACCGCATCCATCAGATCTGTTGTGATCATATTCATCATTCCGCCAGGGCATATACAAGCCGGACGATCCACTGGCTCTCCTGCAAATATATTTTTCAGTCTCTCTTTCGGCGTTAACATCATCGTCTCCTATGCAATATTCAACATTTCTTTTGCCGCTTTTACCGCTTCCACTGCATTGGCAGTATAAGAATCTGCACCAATCTTATCTGCAAATTTCTGTGAAATCGGTCCGCCACCAATCATTACTTTCACTTGATCGCGGATTCCAGCTTCTTTCAAAAGGTTTATAACCGTTTCCATTCCTCCCATTGTTGTTGTCATTAACGTTGACATACAGACAATATCCGCATGATTTTCAATAGCAGTATCAACAAATTTCTGAAGCGGAACGTCTCTTCCAAGATCAATCATTTCGAAACCAGCGGTTTCCATCATAATCTTCACAAGATTCTTTCCAATGTCATGGGTATCTCCTTCCACAACCCCGATAACAGCTTTTACCTTGTCTTCACTGGATGTCTCCGGTAAATAAGGGCGTAAAATATCAAGGCCTACATACATTGCATCCGAGCAAAGAAGCACGTCGGTTACAAAATACTCTTCCGCTTCATATAATTCACTGGCGCGATTCATACCATCTACAAGTCCATCCATAATTCCATCAAATGCAGGAAAACCAGCTTCTATATATTCTTTTGCTGCCTCCACCACATCGTCTTCTTCCATCTCTACGACTCCGTCAGATAATCTTTTTAATAATTCTTCTTTTAAATTTCCCATTTTTTTAATTCCCTTCGTATACTTATTGTTCTATTTGAAATTCTCTGGATTCAAAGGATATTTTCCATATTTTCTTCCAGCTTCCATAATCATGTCAATATTTTCAAGAGGCGTACTAATCGGTATATCACAGCTAACACTTATAATAAAACCTTTTCCCGAATCATATCCTTTTCTCAACTGGGTTTTGACCTCATCTTCTACATTTTTTACAGTTCCATGCAACAACGTATCAATTACATCAATATTCCCGAGAATAGGAACTCTATGTCCAACAAGTTTTTTTGCAGTTTCAACATCCACTTGTGTATCAAAACTAACCGTGCCACAACCGGTATCTACCATATCTACTAAGATGTTATTTGCCTCCCCGCACACATGGTATCCCATTCCAAGCCCCAAACTTTTTGCATAATCCATAAGTTCTTTTGTATACGGTGCTACAAACTGGCGATACGTATCTGCACTTATTAGTGTTTCTGAAGCAATAGGATCTGACAAAAACGGTCCACATCCAGACGCTGTAATTTCTCGTATTACAATTTTAGCGGCCTCTGTACAAAAACGGAATAGTTTATGCGCATCTTCCGGTCTTTTTCTCATAGCACGCAATAGTTTTTCTACCGGTATCAGAGATCCTGCAGCCGTCATAGGTCCCGGAATTGTTGCAAAAACCCCAACTTCTTTTCCAACTTTATCTACACAAATAGATGCGGCTTCATAGTTTAACTGACTCCACGGATCGTTTTTTCGCTCCACCATGGACAAATCTAATTCATCAACTTGGCTGATATCGCTTAATCTATGCTGTATAATTGCCGGTGCACTATCTTCTGGATCATTGGTAATACTTCCACAAGCCTTTCCTATGCCCAAAAGACCATATTCTACTACCAAACCATCCTGGCCCAATCTTTCATAAGCTTTCAACTGCGCCTCTGCTTGATTCTTTGCACAACTTCTTTTTTGGCGGTGTGTCATTCCAGCATATCGTCCTGCATTTGATACGATAAATAACATAATTGGTGAATGATCCACCGGCTTCCCCGCATAAAACGCATCCATACGTTCATTTGAGGTCATCTCATCTCCTTTATACATTTTTTGTCCTCCTTTTATTTTAATTTTATTGCTTTAATTTTTCCATTTTCCAGCATATACTGAATATTTTTAATACACATCTGACCCGTAAGTTTTACTTTTCCAATCATATGGATACACGCTTCTCCATATCTCATAGGTTCAGATAATTCCACGTCTTCCAAATATGCCTTATCGGTTCCAAGTAATGCAAATGTCGTCTTCGGGCATAACATGATAAGCATTTTATCATCTGCTTTTTTTTCTAATTCTTTTACAAATTCGCCAGTGAAATCGCGAACCACCTGTTCTGCCATCTTAGGCCCGAGAATATTCACTCCTCCAGACGAATCTGCATAACTCACCATATCAACCCCATATTTTTTTGCTTCATCAATAAACCTCAAAACTTCTCTCCCGAGTTTCCAAAATACCGCTTTCATAATATCGGGTTTTTTACGCAATCCTTTAAATACATATCTCGCATCCATTAACACGTTTAAAATTGTAAACGGCCCTGACACCTGTAAAACAACATGCTCTCCTTCTTCTCGAAGCTTCCTGCAAGCCAACAACACTTCATGAATTCTTCCAGTACTATAATCAATCTCTGGTAGCGCTAATAACTCTTCTACCTCTGTACAGATATATTCCTTGGCTCGAGGACCTGTTTTATCATTTCCAAAATTAATGATTCCTCCCATCGCCTCTGCCTCTACAGTATGGCAAAAAGGCAGCTCACAAAATGGGGCACTGTCATAATTCTTTAACGCTTTAGAAAGCTTAGCCATTGAATCCCAATGTAGATATGCATCCGGGAAAGAAAGGTCTAACCCCTCCGTCACTTTTCCATTAATTCCGACAGAATTGTCATAGGTGCAATTGAAATCTTTAATTTCTCCCACAGCGCTGTCCCTCCTTCCTTTAGCATTCTTCTTTAAAAAACAGAGCTTTTATCTCCTCATCATTCAAATCACAACCAATAATCGCCACTTTAGTTTTCTGATTTTTTTTAATATCCACCTCCCTAACTTCATAGACAAACGGTGTATAGTCAAAATGGATCTGTTTCCCTTCTATGTTCAAAATACCTTTTGCCCTTAAAATCTGTCCATTCTCTATTCCCTTTAACCTATCTTCGAACAATTGAAAATCCTCTTGCGTAAACTCAGATATCTCCTTTATAGAAACACTAGAAAATACTCTCCCTGCCGGAAAAGTCTGCCTTTCCGGTTCCGCAGAAGACATTTCATAATCCGGAGCTGAAGAAACCAAATCTTGGAGTTCACAAGAATCCAATTCTCGATAATCGCCGTTATAAATTACAGCCAAAACATTTTCTTTCCTTATTTCTTCAATTAGACGAAGCTTCTTCTCATGCTCTATCCCATCCAGATTGCTCAGAAGAATTAATCCTGCATGGCTGATCTGATCTATATAGAACGCACCAAAATCCTCTCTATACTCTTCAAAACTCTTAATATCAACAATTGTAATCAGTTTAGTAATTGTAAGTTCAATTTTCTCCTTTTCCCAGTCTGTATTACATGCTTTTACAATATCAGAAAGCCTCCCCACTCCGGATGGTTCAATCACAAGCCGATCTGGTGAAAACTGTTCTTTTAATTCTTTAATTGCTTTCTGAAAATCTATTGCAAGACTACAGCAAATACATCCTGCATATATTTCTCGTACTGGCACGTCTTCTTGAATTAATTCTCCGTCCAATCCTACATTGCCAAACTCATTTTCAATCACAACTGTCTTCCCTTGTAGACACGGAAGATATTGATTTAAAAATGTAGTTTTCCCGGACCCTAAAAAGCCTGATACTACCTGTATCTCCATTCCCTTTCCCTCCTTGACTGCCTTTCCACTTGTGTAAATAAAAAAAGGTAGGGAAAAGACAGTGTAATCACCGTCCTTTCCCCACCGAAAAGTACATTCATATATAGCAGGTCTCCTGACTTAAATTCTCCCTCTGGCTCTGCCTTCCCGCTTATTCAAGCAGTGGCCTGTCTTATACCTTCGTCCTTCTTACAGTAGAGTAGGCTGTTCCGGATTTTCACCGGATTCCCTTTTCAATGCAAACGCATCACTATATATGTTACTAAATGTAGTTTATCATAAAAGCACCTCTAAACCTAATGAGTTTTTTTTATAATTATATAGTTTTTTTCAATAAATCTTCAATCGCTCCTATAGTACACACAATTGCAGAACCACTTCCTAGCTGTTCCTTCATATGTTTTATCATAATACCGGTATACCCTTTAATAAAATCGACAATATCTGCATTTACGCTATATTTATTTGTATTTTACGTTAATAAAAAAATAAGAGAAAATAGTAAATTTCTCTCTTATTTCTTAATCATCAATCCCCTATATACCCCTAAGTATCCTTCTTAAGTCCGTCGTATAGAACGCATTATCTTCAAAAAATGTCTGCACCGGCTCTGTGGATAAAATTTCCCCTTCAAACAGGAGACTGCACACATCCGCATAGTCTGCCGCAAACTCCACATCGTGTGTCACACACAAGACAGTATGCCCCTGTTCCACATAATCACGCAGATAATCTCCGATCTGTTCTTTCGCTTCTACATCCAGTCCTTTCGTCGGCTCATCAAGAAGCAGTAGCTCCGGCTCGCCAGAAAGTACCATGGCAAGTCCCAGTCTTTGCTGTTCACCTCCGCTTAGATCATATGGGTGCTGATTCTTAAGTTCTGTGAGCTTCAAAGACTGCGCCAACGCTTCACTACATCCCGCATCTTTCAATTCCTCTTCTACCGTATCCCTTGAAAACATTGCTTTCGGATTCTGTGGAAGAAGCGCTGTGATCGGACGTTTTCTCTCTTTTCCCAGACGAATCTTCCCTCTGGAAGCATACTGACGTTTCCCGAGAATGGATAGAAGGGTAGTTTTCCCGCTTCCATTTCCTCCCAATATTACATGAAATTCCCCTTTCTCGATTCGAAGTGTCAAGCCTTTTAGGATAAATGGTGTCTGCTTTTGATATTGAAACCAAATATGATCTACAAGAAGACAGGCATTTCCCCTATCCATTCCTTCTCCACGTGTTTTTTCAAACGTACGCCCTACGCAGATTTTTTTCACATTTTCCCATCGATTCTCATCCTTAACATCTCCGGTCATTTGAAGAAGGTAATCTTCTATATACTGTCTTCCATCCCGCACAGTCAACGGATATTCTCTGCTGACTCCTCTCAGCGAAAATGCAATCCGCACTGCTGCCGGCAGCGCTTTCAAATACGCCGGCTCTTTTGTTAACACATAATTTACATAACCATTCACTTCCCCTGCATATTCTAATTTCCCATTTTTCATATAGATTACGCGGTCGGCAAGCGGAAGCATTTCTTCCAAGTGATGCTCACTTAAAAGAACCGCTATACCAAGCTCCCGGTTCACGCGCACCAACACATCAAGGAAATTTTTTCTGGCCAATGGATCTAACTGAGAGACCGGCTCATCAAGAAGCAAAAGTTTCGGTCTCATAGCAATCACGGACGCCAGATTAAGAAGCTGTTTCTGACCGCCGCTGATCTCATAAACCGACGCGTCAATCCATTCATCAATTCCAAAAAACAGCGCAGTTTCTGCCACACGCCTTCTGATCACTTCTGTAGGAAGCCCCATATTTTCAAATCCAAACGCAAGCTCATGACGTACCGTATCAGTGACAATCTGATTCTCCGGATTTTGAAATACGTAACCGACTTCTTTCGCGGAATGCTTGGTCACACTTCCTTTTCGTTCTCCCACCGGAGCAATTTCTGCTTTCATACAGCGAAGCAATGTTGTCTTCCCACATCCCGACGGTCCACATAGAAGAACAAATTCTCCTTCCTCAATTGTCAGATCAATTCCGTGCAGAATTTCTTTTCCATTTGGATATGCAAATGTCAAACCCTTTATATCCATAACGCTCATGACGTTCTTCCTCCTTTTCGGAATACTTCTGTTCCAATGGGCAGCAACAAAAATACAACAAGCAATATAGCTCCTATCCCTTCTACATACCACTTTTGAACTGTCCAATGTAACGTCGGGTAATAAGAAAAGGCTTCCCCTGTTCCTACCACTTCACAGACAGCTGCTATATATAAAATCACCATCACAATAAGAGAAACCAGATCAGAGCTGTGAAAATGGTACTTTTGATAAGAGCTTCTTTTCCCTTCTCCATAGCCTCGCGCTTTCATAGCATCCGCTGTTTCTATCCCATCTTCCATACTCCACTCCAGAAGGCTGGACATCTGTCTCATACTTCTTGACAATCGAACTTTTGGCGATGGTTTCTCCTCTCCATCCTCGACCATCTGCGCCGCATGGATGCAGCGGATCTTATATCGAGTCTCTGGGAAAAGCTTCAGGATCATAGACAATAGCAGTGCCACTGTCTGGAATCTTCTTCCAAACAAATACAGAAATTTATCATTTGGCACGATTGCAGTAAAACATCGAAACCACAAGATCACAGTTCCAAGCATCAATCCATTCAACAATCCATAGCACAGACTTTCCAGAGTAAACAATCTGCTCCCAATCTTAAATAACTCTGTAATTCCCATTGGATTCGACAGCATATTTAACACTGACACGAAAATTACTACAAATGCAATGCCTTTCAATCCATCCTTCGTTGACGCTCCTCCAAGGTAAAACCAGTGCACAGACACCGCGCACAAAAACATCATTCCCATTGTCACCGGATTGTTTCCGAACATGGCAAGCACCGGCGCTCCTAACGCATAAAAAAGAAGGAGAACCGGATGCACTGTTGAAAATAATGTAAATGGACGAACATACATCTCTATTCCCTCCTTATGTCTAAAATTCCATATTTTACCTTTAACCGCTTCAGCTTTTTCCCCCACGGTCTTTCTAATATGAATAAAAAGATTAATGTTGAAATTCCATGCGCCAGATCAAAGGTAATGCTTGCAACACAGGACGCAATGACCGCTCCCATTGTCAGCGGATACACATATCCGATCAAATACTGCAAATTCATAAACCATCCGAATAATATTCCTGAGAGAAATCCATACGAATACAAGAGTACCCGATGCTTAAATATACCAGTGCGCTGAAATACACCTGCAAAACATCCCATCATTCCCCATGCAGTCATTTGCCAGAGTGTCCATGGCCCCTGCCCCAGCAGCATGTTGCTTGCCAGTGCAGACAGTGAGCCGGTCAGAAATCCTGCCAACGGGCCAAACTGCATACCGGCAATAATTACTACCGCACTATTCGGATTAAAGCTTGGAATCACCGCAAAGACCGCACGCCCCAGAGCACCAATCACACTTAACACTGCAATCGGCATTAAATCTCTGGGTTTTGGTTTTTTCATTTCAAATGCTATAAAAAACGGAATCTGTACCAGAATTAAAACAACCGGCACGATTACTTTTAATATGCTGTCAGTACGTAAACCCATTGCACACGATCTCCATCCTGAAGTGTATAATCGACACAGCTTTTACCCGGCGCTGTACCATTTACATAATACTTCCATCCACTCTGACCGCCGAACTGTTTCTCACTTAATCCTCCAATCGCAGTTATGTAACTATCTCCGCTATGGCTGATACCGGATGCCGCCAGGGCATCGTATACGGTAGCTCCTTTGTCAAGCGTCATAACAGCGGAATAAGATACCGAGCCATCCGCCTTTGAGGAATCGATACTGAAATTAATCTCAATCGTTCTTTTTGAGGACTGCGTAGAACCACTTCCTGATGAACCGGAATTGCCGGAGCCGGTAGAAGAACTTGATGTTCCCGATGAATTCTTGCTGCCGGAACTATTCTTACTACTTCCCGATGTCTTCGAATTATGAACCGTTCCGTCTTCTTCTACGATTTCCATTTGATCGGAAGCAGTCTCCTCTGTCTCTTCATTTTCTCCCGCCGGAAGAAGATCGGCAGGAATCTCTTCCTGCGCTTTAGACTCTTCTTTCTTATTTGATTTTGTATTTTCATCTGTACTTTGCGTCTCTTTGGATTTGCTTACGCCTCCCGCAGAGGATGATGTATCACTTCCGCAAGCTGTCAACGAAAACACAAGAACGCATATGATTGCAACAATGCTGCTTCTTATTCTTCCCATGTATTATTCCTCTTTCTTGTACTCATTACTTTCACTGTGATCAATCCACTGATAAGAGCGCCTGCTCCAAGTCCGATCAATAAATATACCCAAACTGGAATACTTGTAGTTTTCTCATTCACTGGCTTGATCTCTTCTGATATTTCCATTACCTCAGCCTGTTTCGCTTCTTCTATTTTTTGATCAGACAAAATAAATTCTCCGCCATTTTCCAATACGAACATACCATATGATTCCTGCAAAATCACTTCCTGTGCTTCTGCGCTTTGTGATAGATCATAGAGATATAAAGCTTCGGACCGCTCAAACTGCTCTCCCAGTTTATACACTACGGTAATCTTTGCCGGAAGCGGACCTGCCTGTGCATAAACCATCTGTTGATAATTTCCATATTTCTCCGCTTCTTCCTTAGACAGAGTGTTCTCAAGTTCTAAAAGCTTTGTCGTAAGGGTTGCATTTACATTGGTTACATCAGATCCCTTCATGCTCAGCGTATAGGTTCCACAATCGAAAACAAGACGAAATTCCGGATATTGGGAAAGCTGTTTGAATACCTCTGTTCCAACGACTTCCGGTGGATTTTTGATCGTCAGACTCTTTTCCTTCTTATCATAACTCTGCTGAATTGCCTTTACAATATTACTCTCGGAAGATACGTCATTCTTAGTGGCTGCGTTCACCTTCACGGTTCGTTTTCTAGGTGCAAAACTTTGCGCGCTCACTGTTGCGGTCGGTTTGTTATCCGGTTTCAAAGACGGAGTTGCTCCGGTGTTACTGTTATTGCCGCCACCATTGTTTCCCTCATCTTTTCCGTCATCCTTTCCATCGTCCGGTTCTGTACCACCATCCGGTTTTTCCGGCGCTTCATCAGACTTCCCTCGGATTGCAAAGAGGTAGCCAGAATCGTTCGTATAGTAAATTGTTCCGTCAGAGCCAATGATAACTTTACTCATAGAATATTGCTGATGTTCCGGTGTATAAATCTTTGTCAGCGTAATTTTATTGTTCGCTGTCACTTCTGCCATATAAAGACTTCCTTCCGGACCATTTTCTGTAAAGTAGACGCAAACATTATCATAAGCTGTTGATACCGTTGGAGTATTAAATGGATTTTCTCCTTTCTCCTGTGCCAGAAGCGTCAGATTCATATCGTAAACCGCAAAGAACCCTGCACCCCAGACGCCACCTGTAACATATACCTTTCCTCCTGTAACTACGGGAGAGGCATTGCTGTTATTAGGCAAATCTGCTTCTTCTGCAACAGTAATCTTTCCACTTTCTGACAATAACAACTTATATATCTTCTTGCCCTGCGTTGTTGTCCAAATATATCCATCCGCATATACCAGGGAACATCTGATCTTTCCTGATAACTGAAGTTTTGAAAGTTCTTCTCCGGTCTTTGCATTTCTTACTGATACTACGCCTCCGTCTCCGCCAATCACAACCATATCTTCGATTGTCACAGCACCTGCGCCATAGTAGCTTTGATCCTTTTCTCCTGTTATCCAAAGAGGCTTAACCACTTCGTATTCATCATCTATATTGGGATCTAGTGTATCATAAACCGCATATCCACCGTAATCGCCCTGATTCGAGTATCCGACATACAATTTCCCATTATCATAGTGCATCGCTCCGTATACACCCCAATAACTTCCTAATGATGCCGGGTTTTCTATTAGATACATAGATTTGAGCGTTGTTGCATTGAAGCATTGTACATCTCCATTCCCAAGAGGAACAAAGATCATTCCGCCGCCATAAATAATATTACTGTAATAACCAATCTGTGAATACAGCTTCGTGGACGCTTTTACTTCTCCGGTCTTTGCATCCAACATCTCAATCTTATGATTTCGAACTGCATAAATGTGGTTATTTACAAGAATCGGAGTACCTGCATACACACTTCCC
>OJNK01001466.1_pt1 | contig 11283 bp, 10 predicted proteins | sample 1597811 | NCBI WGS metagenome assembly OJNK01 (sample SAMN00265073, study PRJEB22529) | human gut metagenome
AACGCCACAAGCGCCACTCTCTACCATGCAGGTAAAGGAGACAGATAGCGGAAACATATGCAAAACCTGAAGGATAGACACTTGCCGTATAGATGGCGGTGTGTGCAGCTGTCCCGAAAGGATGCCCGTTTACCGTACTCCAGGCATAGAGAATGGACAAGGGAAGTCCCAGCAGAAAACCGTATGTCACCGTTTTTTTCAGTAGCATCCGATTTGCCTCAAGATTGGCGTATATTTGCTTGCGCCCAATGTAGAAGCCCAATAAGAACAATCCCAATACCTTAAAATAGCGGTTGCTGTCGATGAATTCCTGCAAGCGTACCCATGCACCCTGTATCAGAAATTGAAAGACCTCTCCGTAGCTTTCCGCATTACGCAGCCAGATTCCGAAGTTATATTCCGTTATGCCATATAAATTGCAATAGTGCTGTTGCATTCGCACTGCGGGAGCCGACAGGGACACTCCGAATGTACCGGCCAGCCAATCAATCGGAATAGGAAGTAGCAATAGGACTGCGGAAGTCCCCAGCAACACTCTGTCCGAAACATGCCGGAAAAGAGGGAGCAGCATGCCCAATAAGGCATACAACAGCAAGATGTCTCCGCTCCAGATAAACATCAAATGCAGAAAACCGATGGTGGCCAGAACAATCATCCGCCGATAAAATATACGGAATCCGTCCGTTCCCTTTTTAGCCGCGTTGCTGATTATGATTGAGAATCCGATACCGAACAGCAGCGAGAATATGGTGTAGAACTTACCGTCTACAAAAAGGTATTGAAGAAAGCGGACTACCTTGTCTATTTCTGCCGTAGGCATGGCCTCCGTTATTCTCAATTTTTGAAAGGTATAAAGCGAAAATTCCGGAAAGTTGGCAAGGCAGATTCCCAGCAATGCAAATCCTCTTAGAGCATCGAGGATGACATGGCGTTCCGATGTCTTCACGGGTACCATGTCTTTTATATCCATTTCCTTATTCATTGATTCTTTCTTTTTTGTTAACCAACATGACGCTTCCCAGTATGATTACAAGCCCGAGCAACTGTATGCCTGTAATCTGTTCCCCGCCCAGCCCGCCACCGATAACGACAGCCACCACAGGATTCACGTAGGCATGGGTGCCCACTTCCGTTGTCGGGCGGATCTTCAGCAGCCATACGTAAGCGGAATAAGCCATCAGCGAGCCGAACAGTATCAGATAGGCCAATGACAACCAGGCGTATAGAGGGACCGTACTGAATCCCGTAGGAGAGAACTCCCCGTTCCCCAATGTACATATCCAGAACATCATGCCGGCAAAAAGCATTTGCCAGGCGGAACCTGCAAACGCGTTTGCAGGTTCTGTGTCTGATGAACGGTATTTTGTATAAAGTGTTCCCAATGCCCAGGAAATACAACCGGCTACAAGCAGTAAAATACCATATTCACTATGATCGTGTACGGTTACCGTCATTTCCAGTTGCTCGGCATACAATAACCCTACTCCTGCAAATCCCATCAAAATACCGGCAAGGGTACATTTGCTCCGAAAGGTATATTTCCACATCGGAGCATCGAGTGTCATAATCCAGATAGCGGTAGAGGAGGCCACCACAGCCACCAGGCTGCTGCTGACATATCGCTGGGCCAGCATCACTACCGCCATATCGATGAACAGCAGGATGATTCCGCTCACAGCCGACCTGCCTACAAGCCTTGGGATAAAGACCCGTTCTCCACGACATGCACATATCACAAGCAGTATCAATCCTGCCGTAGAGAAGCGCAATGCACCGAGAAGGAAAGTCGGAAAGCCGTGTAAAGCCACCCCGATAAAGTAGTAAGTGGACCCCCAAACTACATAAATCAAGAAATAAGCGAATAGGATGGCAAGTTTTTTCGGCATTATTTTTATATTTTATTTCAACGCATTCTTGAAGAACCCGTCTATCTTGTCGAACGGAATCACGTTGAGATTATCGTATAAATCGACATGGTTGGCTCCGGGAATAATCAACAGTTCCTTGTTACTCCCTGTCAGCCGCTTGTAGGCATCCTCACTGAAATAGCGGGAATGAGCTTTTTCTCCATGAATCATCAACACGGCACTGCGGATTTCGCTGATATAGGTGAGCAGCGGCATATTGATGAATGACAATACGCTGGTTTTCGTGATTCCCTCGTTGGAGTTCGGGGAACGGCGATGGTAGCCTCGTTCCGTCTTGTAGTAGTCATGATACTCCTTGACGAATTGCGGAGTATCATCCGTCACGGGGTCGAGTACGCCACCGTCGCGTGCATAGCTGTCATCACGATAATCCTCGGTACGCTGTGCGTTGAGTTGTTCGCGCAACTTATAGCGGTCATCGGCACTCATGGCATCGAAATACCCATTGGCATTTACCCGGCTCATATCATACATAGTGGAGGTGACTGTCGCCTTGATGCGCGGATCATTGGCCGCAGCATTGAGTGCAAACCCGCCCCAACCGCAAATACCTAAGATTCCGATGCGTTCCGAATCGACGTCTGTACGAGATGTCAAATAATCGACTGCCGCACTGAAATCTTCCGTGCTGATTTCGGGTGAGGTGAGGTAACGGGGCGTACCGCCGCTTTCACCATAATAGGAGGGGTCAAAAGCGATGGTCAGAAAACCTCGTTCGGCAAGCGTCTGGGCATAACGGCCCGACACCTGTTCTTTCACCGCACCGTAAGGGCCACTGACTGCAATGGCTGCCAGATGTCCTTGCGTATTTTTCGGCTTGTAAAGGTCTGCGGCAAGCGTGATGCCGTAACGGTTGTGAAACGTGATTTTCTTATGTTCCACCTTATCACTCTGCGGAAAGGTCTTATCCCATTCCTGTGTCAATTCCAATGGTTCCATACCGGTTGTATATATTTTGTTGTTGTCGTTTCTTGTGCCATGACATTCGCAAAGGTCAGGAACGTCAATATGGCGATTGTTTGTAACTTCATAGCCGTATTATTTTACTTTATAGCGGAGCCAGACAATATCTGCTTCCCATTGTTCCACACTCTCTAATTTCAGCTTGTACGGGTTACATTCCACACGGGAGATTCCATCGAAAACCGCCGTCTGTCCCTTACGCCCGTCAATACCCGGAGCTACCATAATACTTACTTCGTCAATCAGTCCGCCCCCGACAATCGCCAAGCATTCAACGCCGAAATGTTCACAAAGCAGCTCCATAGCTTGCGGCAAGTCAATGCGTTCCGCACCGGTGGCAATCCACGAAATACCCGATGTGCGCAGCGTTTCCAGATATTTCTCGGACACCTGTTCACTGACAATACAAAGTAGAGGATGCCCGTCAGCTTCACCCTCCTGCCAACGCAGTTTCCCATAGGTATCGACAATGATCGTATATTCGTCCGATTTATTGGCGACATATACGGATTTATGACCTATCGGAGTTCCCTCCATCGGGGTACTTTCTTCTTTGACGGCGGAACATTCGAGTGCGGTAGTTATCCGTCCTGACAGTTTCGAGCAAGGCCCCAGTTTTTCCAAGGCTATGTAATACTCATCCGTACTCAGTTGCCCGACCATCGGGCAGTCGATGCGGCCATCGACCGAAGTCATCATGTGACTGATTATATATGGTCTCATATTCTTGGTTTTTATTTATAATGCAAAAGTAAGGCAGCTTCTTCGCTCTGCCGGTAGACAAATTACGGATTATACTACCATTTACTGATTCCTTATCGGCCTACTTGACGTTGCTGTTCGGCATTGTACCGGTCTCCCACAACGGGAATAGCAGCCACGGTATCCTCCAGTTCTTTCCAATCCCCGGAGCTGATGTTGAAGTCGAGTGTGCGCAGGTTTTCCTCCAGATGAGACAGTTTTGTCGTTCCCGGAATCGGTACGATCCACGGTGCTTTCTGAAGCAACCAGCCAAGAGCCACCTGTGCCGAGGTCATGCCCCGTGTGCGCCCGAAAGCTTGCAGCGCATTTACAATGTGGGTATTCGCACGCATCGCTTCCGGCTGGAAACGCGGCAGGGTCTGACGGTTGTCGTTGTTTACATCGAAGACCGTGTATTCGTTGATGCAGCCTCCCAAAAATCCACGGTTGATTGGGCTGTATGGTACAAAGCCGATACCCAACTCCCGGCATACATCGAGAACACCGTTCTCTTCCACCAGGCGGTGCATCAGATGGTACTCGCTTTGGATAGCCGTCAGCGGACAAATGGCGTGGGCCTTACGGATTGTTTCGGCACTGACCTCGCACATACCCCAGCGTTGCACTTTACCTTCCTTGATCAAGTCGGCAATGGTAGCCGCTACCTCCTCGGCCGGAGTATTCGGGTCGGCACGGTGCTGGTAGAACATCGGCAGTGAATCGAGTCTCAATCGGCGAAGTGACTCCTCGCAATAGCGGCGGATGGTTGCCGGACGGCTGTCCTGACGACCAGTTCCTTTGCCGTCGATGACTTCGTGCCCGAATTTGGTCGTTACGTTAATCCGTCCCTTGAACTCGGACAGCGCTTCTCCTGCCAGGTTCTCATTGGTCAACGGCCCGTAAATGATAGCCGTGTCGAAGAGCGTCACTCCACGCTCTACCGCTTCATGCAACAATCGGATACACTCTTTCTTATCCGGGTGTTGGCTGCGGTTGTAAGTCATGCCCATTACACCGAAGCCGAGTGCCGACACCTCGAATGCCGCCTTGCCCGTACCCAATACACGATGTCCCTTGATACGGGCTGCATCGATATCCACCACATCGGATGTTTCCGCTTGTTTCGCTTCTGAAGCGAATACTTTGCCCAATCCCGAAGGCATGGCCATTGCGGCTCCTGCCAATGCAGCCGTTTTGAGAAATCCACGACGGCTGATATCCATTTTATTGTTTTCTTCCATGATTTTATGTTTTATGCATTATAACTTAATGAATGGAAAATGCCCCGTCCACTAAAAGGGCGTGCCCGTCCACGAAACTTGCCTGCGGTGAGCAAAGCCACAATACGGCGTTGGCTATCTCTTCCGGTTTACCGAGACGTCCGGCAGGAATATCTCGGACCAGTTCCTTTTCCAGATCGGGGTTACGCCGTATCAGTTCTTCGGCCATAGGTGTTCGGATCACACCCGGACAGACGGCATTGATACGAATCCCCTTTGCCGAGTAATCAATGGCGGCTGTACGTGTAAGCCCGATTACCGCATGCTTGCAGGCGATATAGGCCGCTTGTCCGGGGAACCCCGTAACACCGCCTTGAGACGAGGTATTGACAATGGCACCACCGCCTTGTTTCAGCATCTGGATAATCTCGTAACGCATACAGTTCCATACACCTTTCAGATCGACGGCTACCGTGCGGTCGAACTCCTCGTCGGTAATCTCGGCCATCGGCCGTTGCGGGGTCTGTATCCCAGCATTGTTCAATGCAGCGTCCAGCCTGCCGTAAGTCGCAACGATCCAGTCAATCATCTCCTTTACAGCCCGTGTATCGGACACGTCGCAGCGATATGCCACGGCTTTATACCCTTCTGAAACCAACTTCTCGGCTTGTTCTTTCGGCTCATTGATGTCCACCAATACTACGGTTGCACCCGCTTTTGCAAATGCTTCTGCCGAGACCAGCCCGATACCTGCCGCTGCCCCCGTTACCATTGTTACTTTCTCATTCATTGTTTTCATGATTCTTTTGTTTTAATATTCTGCCAACAAAGGTAAAAAGAGAGCCCCGCAACGACTTTGCTGCGAGGCTCAAAAGATTTTGTTATGAAGTTCACTTTGTTAAAATGACTTTTTCCGAAAAATTCTTCTATAATCTGCTGAATAGCTTAAAATGAGCGATTTATAAGTGTTCAACCTCAATAGAGGTAATGATTTGGCAATAGTCACAACTTCTGCAATATGCATATGTTTGCTTTGCCTAACAACTCTTTACAGTTGCAAAAATACAAAATAAAAATGAAACCACACTATGTTGGTGCAAAAAAACAATAGTCATAAAACAAAGATTAACTTCGCCTTATGACTATTGTTGTCCACATTAAACTTATTTATCATTTAATTGGTTCCGCATGCACATAGTATTCACTGTTTATAGGGTCTTTCCCGTCAGTTTTAAGTATCAGTACCATGCGAGAATGTTTTGTACGCCAATATGCTTTAATATCAGCATCTTCGGGTAGTGCCTTAAACGTTTTACACAGCGAAGCCTTTTCTGTTTCTTTTATAGTACTATGTGCTTCATAGTACTGGTCCATAATCTTCAACAGACCTTCTCTTTCACGTTCAAGCACGCCTAACATATATTCCTTGTCGTTTTTGTCTTTTGCTCCTTTCAGTACAATACGTAACTCTGCATACGGTTTTGTAATGTCTTCTTTGTAGGCAGTAGGTGGAGTTAGGATAAACTCACGGCTCTTGTCCAGCAAGCAATATTCTGTTAGTTCGGGGTTCTTGGAATTATACCTTACGTTATCCCAATCGTAACCAAAGAATCCATCATTCACCAAATAGAGCCTCTTTCGGGCTTGATAGACAATACGGCCATCTTTATAGCCATTGGCATAGACAATAGTATTGTCATGAGGCGTGAAGAAGTATGTGCTCCACCAATAGGAAGTATTCAAACAGTTTGTCTTACGTTCCATGATTCCAAAGCTATCTGGCATATCACGACAATCACTCGTCCAAGTAATTGAATCGTAGTAGTTGTAATAGGCATTATCTGAAGAGTTGAAACCATATTCATCGGTAAGCTCAAATGTTACAAGGCAGAAGGTCTGAAACACAGGGTCTGTGTTGTCTTTGTCGTCTTCTGCATAGTATGCCTTAATCTTAAACTTGCAGTTGTCGGGAACAGAACGGTCAATATCCGTATCATACGTGTAACTTTTCTTCATCATTTCCAAATCGGTTTCGGTCATGCGTTTATATACAATCATGCCATATATAGACTTGTAACCATTGCTGCCATCACTCGTCGCTCCCAATTTTTGTATGGTGTACATTAAGGTCTTGCCATTCGACTCGTCAAGCTTAAGAATCTGCATGTATCTGCTGTCTGTTGTCTGCTTGTTGCTGCCAAACAGTATGAAGCCTTTGTCCATGTCATAAGTCCATGATACACGACTGAAACAAAAGGCTGGCAAGGCATCACTATAAAAATAACTAAAAGCTTGCTGTGATGTCTCAAACCAAAAGTGTGTAGGGCTGCCACCAAATCTGTCTTTCCAAAATTCCTCCTTGCTCAACTTTCCGTTTTCCTGTACCTCATAAGTGGCAATACTCTCCCAACCATAGCCCTTGACCTTACTCTGTATTTCTTCTGCTGCTATTGGCTTTCTCCCTTTTAGCACACAGCACCCCTCATCATTAACAGTATAGGTTTGGTTGAATAGATTCATATCCAACTTACATTGCTCAACACTCAATTCCTCAGACTTATCGCAACTGCCAAATACAACAGTGCAAGCTACGATGAGTGCTATTAACCAAAACTTCTTAGTCATAATAATCCAAATTTAAAGATTTTACATATAGACAGATTACGGATTTTCAGTGTTTCAAATTCTGCTGTCCAAGATAACTGAGTGCAAAAATACAAAAGTATCAACGTAATAGTGCATTTTTTTATTTTTTATAACACTCAAAACATACTTTTGTGCAAATAAAGGAAGAATAAACTACACCTGACAAATCTATTTACATATTTCTATGCACTGCCTACAGTTGGTACACTCACTTTCTGCAACCGTTGGGAGCAAAATTTCTTCGCCCTCATGGTGGAGCGAGGCGTTTTGGGGGTCCCAAAACATAACCTCGCTCCCTCCTCTAAGAACAAAAGACGAGATATTTGCCTTTCGGCTTTCCATGCCCAAGGTTGCAGACCTTAATTCTCTCAATTTGCGCCAAACATCAAAGCTGCCACATTGAAAGAACAAGGTCACAGACACAAGCTACTTTGTACATGGAGTTTGCAAAGGAAAAGTTGATATTTTCAGTGTGAAACTTGCCAAGTGTTTCAGTTGTGTGTTGTTGATTTCCTTTGTGAACTATGCCGAGTGTGTTATGTGTGCTGTGTGTCCTCGGTATAGTCTGCATAAATCTAATGCCATGCTAAAACACTGCGGAGGTTCGCCCAAGTGGCTGGAGGCGCAAAGCCTCCAAGGAACGTTGCTGCAACCATTTCGGAGAATAGAGCGGTTGCCAATTAATCCACAAGCACATTTTACAGCGTACCAAGTGAGGGCATGTAAAACGTTGAATTGTTGAAGATAGGTGTTATCTTTATGAGAACCAACCACTTATACCCTCAACAAACTCTCAACAAATAGCTCTACACAACAAATTACTGGGCAAAAAAGAAAGAAAGGAATGGTGTTCATGGTTTTCTCTTTTCAACATTATCTTTCTTTTGTTGAGAGATTTGTTGAGAATATGTTGAGCCGTAAATACCTGATGTTCAATACTTCTTTCATCATATTCAACAATTCAACAAAAATAAGGGGTGTTTTGTCCGTCATTTTTATGAACAGAACTCATCCCCCTACAAGTAAGAATGTCATGCTTATGCTTCAGTACTTATTCACGACAGTACGACAGCGCCAAGCCAACAAACAAGCAAGAGGACATTCAACTAAAGGCGGTTGTTCTTCTATTGAGTTGTAGGATAATGACACTACTTTTCTCTTTTGCCCCGTACAATCTCTTGAAGATGGTGGCACGAAACCGAGCTGCCCCGTATGAGTTTATACGGAAGCAAAGGGCAACAATCATCGGAAAGCCATACAACGTTTGCCAAATGCCATTGGAAGTTTCCTGTTTCTGTTGGACTTCCGACACCGTCAATAAACCATCCTTGTATATTGACCTTATCACAGCATGGAGTTTCATGGCGGTGACATGAAGCATATCAACCAATTCACCCTCACTCATCCACAAGTCTTGCAAGTTGGACGGAATGGATAACATTCCATTTCCGTCCACGGTGATTACAGTCCTTTTCATGCCATTCCCCCCATTGTCGGCATATGCCCCTTGATTCGACTTTCAAAAGCTGATATGTCATGCTCCAATTTAGTACTTGTCACCTTTGCGTAAATTTGTGTTGTGGCGATGTCCGTATGTCCCAGTATCTTGCTTACACTCTCTATCGGCATACCGTAGTTTAAAGCCAAAACTGCGAACGAATGCCGGCTTACATGAAATGAAATTCGCTTCTTGATGCCACACATTTTTGCCACTTTCTTTATACGCTTGTTTACCATGTCAAGTGAGCCAATATTAAACAAGTGCATATCTTTTCTCAATGGCTTGTAACGTTCAATTATCTGTATGGCTGCATCTATCAGTTTAATTTTGAATGGTACGCCTGTCTTTTGACGCTGAGAAACTATCCATGGAGACCCACTTATAATGGCAACATTGTCCTCTGTAAGATTCTTGATGTCAACGAAAGAGATACCTGTCCAACAACCAAACATAAACAAGTCTCTCGCAAAAGCAAAGTTGGGATTTTCCAACTCTATTCCTGCAAATATGTCCAATTCTTCCTCTGTCAAGAACTCACGCTCCTTGTGGTCTGGGTCAACGTGGTACATGGCAAACGGATTTCTCTGTATCTTGCCGTTGTAGTGTGCTGCCGTGACGATATGCTTCAATGGTATGGAGTATATCCAAATGGTAGATTGCGTGAGTCCAATGACATTCTTCAAATACAGACAAAAATCACGGATGAACTCCTCGGTAAGCTCATTCATGGACATATCGCTGCGCTTGTACTGAAATTTGATGAACTCGGCAACGTACTTTCTTACCGTCAGATACTTGCGGTAGGTTCGGACAGCTCGGTCTTTTCCCACGCGTTGGGCAAAGGCTGCGTTCTCCTTGTCAAAAGCTCTGAGTAATGTCTCATACTCCGTACCTATGCCTTGATATGCGTTTCTCACCATTTCAGCGGTAACGAACGCCTCACGGTCGGAAAGCCGTTGGTAATGCTTAGCGATTTGAGCCTTGATGTTATCAAGCGCAAAGTTCACCTCATTGGCTTCCTTGCTTCTGCCTTTGGCTCTGTTGCCCTTGGCATCCCATATCGCCTTGGTCACGCTCAGCTTGCAACTGAACTGTGCGATAGTTCCGTTGATTGTCACACGTCCCATGATAGGGACAATTCCGTTTTTCTCCTTGCTTCCGTTTACATAGAAGACTGTCTTGAATGTACTTCTCATAATTCCTTGCTTTTTGTTCTGTGCAAAATTAAATCATGAGAGTTGCATGGCAAATTCACAACCTGTGCAGAATTGAGAAGTAAAAACCGAAGCCGTTAAAAATGCTTATTAGAGCGTTTCTTTGAGGTAATGACTTGAAAGCGTTTCTACTTCTCAAATCCGCCATTTTCACATTTCCTCACGAATGCCACAAAAAGCCAACGACTGCCACAACCACTTGAAACTCAAAACAAAAGCTCAAATCTGCTATTTTTTGCTTTTTTAGTCATTCTTTTTCGTAAAAATCCATAATCTATATTCTCCTGATTAACTTGGCTGGATTTCCTACAACGATCGTATTCGATTCGACAATTCTCTCCGAAATGCGGAAAAACCTTGTGTAATAATTCACGATATTCTTCCGTATCCGGCATCGTATGATTCAGCCGGAAGATATTTTGCCGCAGCTCTTTTACCACGCCTAGTTCTTCTTCCGTCTGGTGCAGGCAGTCGATTCGCAACTCTTCCATTGGCTTATTCGATTGCTTGTTTGACCCAATCTCCAACTTGTTTCGTACTTCTATTACACAACCGGCCTTCTTCCCATTCGATTTTGGGGTAGAGTCTCTTGAGTTGTTTCACGCTACCCGTGATTGAACTGCCACCCGAAGTGGCAAAAGGAATAACGGTTTTACCCGCGAAATCATATTTCTCAAGAAAAGTATTGACCGGACGCGGACACAAGTCCCACCATATCGGATAACCGAGGAACACCACGTCGTAATCTTTCAGTTCAATCGTTTCTCCGCCCAACGCAGGACGTGATTTGTCGTCTGCCATCTCCACCGAACTGCGGCTCGCCTTGTCGTTCCAGTCGAGATCTGCCGAAGTGTAGGCCGTAGCCGGAGTAATCCGGTGAAGTTTACCGCCAGTCTCTTTTGCGATAGCGGTTGCCACTTTCTCTGTCGTCCCCGTGCAGGAGAAATAGGCTACAAGGATTTTCTTGTCGGACGGCCTGTCGGTATCTGCTGTTTGTTTTTGTGCTTTCGACGGGTTACTGAAAGTAAGTAGGCTCATAAGTATCAATACTATCTGTTTCATGTCATTTT
>OJNK01001476.1_pt1 | contig 11229 bp, 9 predicted proteins | sample 1597811 | NCBI WGS metagenome assembly OJNK01 (sample SAMN00265073, study PRJEB22529) | human gut metagenome
GGTTTACCATTTCCAGACGGTCAAACAGCTCGTCCAGAGGGCTTACATAGCTGTCGTCGTCCTCACGGACTTCGCCTGCACGAAGCAGCTCCATAACCATAGGAAAATTCTGCTCGTCGGGCGGAGCTTCGTATTTGAGATAAAACACCAACGCAAGAAGCAGCATACTTGCCGCCGTATCCCAGAACGGGTCTTGCGACTGTGAGCCTTTGGGCGTAGTTGCCTTAAACAGATTCGTTACCAAACGCTGCACATCGTTGTCGTTGCGCAGATACACAAAGGGATTGTAGCAATGGCTGCGGTGCATATTGATTAGGTCAAGGACACGCACCTCATAGCCTTTGCTCTCCAACAGACCGCCGATGTCACGGACGATTTCACCCTTTGGGTCAAGCACCACAAAAGAGGTGTTGCATTGCATAGCGTTAGGCTTACAGAAAAAGCGTTTTTCGCCTGCACCAGAGCCGCCGCAGACTAAGATATTGAGATTTCGGCGGTGCTTTTTCCCGTCAAGACCGATGCGAACATTCTGGGTCAGCAGCTTATTCTCGGACGGGTCTTTATCCCGATACTTCTTGTTCAGCGCATCGGCGTTGCCCCATTTTGCAGAGCCGTGTTCCTCACGCCTGCGGTAGTTCCTGCGTGTGGAGAAATAAATACCGATAGCCATACCGTATGCGGATAAAAAAATAAGGACAGTCTTTACGCTGTCCTCACATACGGTTATGGCAAAGGGACTGCCCATAGCATCGGTCAGTCCTCGGATGATTTCAACAATACCGCCGCCCACATAAGGGGCGGTCAGCAGAGCAAGCCACACGACAGGAACGACGCCGCAGGCGGAAAGGATTAGGCTCGTCTTTTTGTCGTTATCGTTCCTCATTACACCTGCAATGCACGACTTTGAATTTCTTTGTCGGGGCGTGTGCTACCTTGCTAATCAGCTCGTCAACAGGCTCGGTGGGGCGTTCCTCCTGTAACTGCCGTGTACGCAGGGTGTTAAGCGCATTGATAACGATATTTTTATCGTACTTATCAAGTGCGATATGGTATCGTTCTTCTCTCATAGACTATACCTCCGTTTATCGTTCCTGTTCCTTGCTTTTGGCGGGCTTGTTCTTCTCCAAACTCTTATACATTTCGCTCTGGATTTCGCCCAGAACATCACGCATAGAGTTAAGCTCTCCCTTGAACATCTGCGTATCCGTTTCCGCAAGCTCTTTCGGAAGTCTGGAGAAATTAAAGCCTCTGGTATCAACGCCGTATCGGGTGCTTACCATATACGCCACGCAGTAGGATTTGAACTCGGACGCTTCTCGGCTTTCGTTATGCTTAAAGTCAAAAACCGCCGCAGATACTTCCTTTGCCATACTCACGAAAAGCTGCTCCTCATTAAGACCCGTGCGGATAAAAATACTCTGCTGTTCGCTGTCGTAGTAGGCGGGCATTTCAAGGTCTGCAACAGGCACAAAAGGCACGGGGCTTGCGTCAATGAGTGCCGACACAATCTCACGCATAGATTTCTTTTCCCGTGCTTCCTGTCTGTCCTTTGCAGAGGTTTCGGAAATGTCATAGACCTCTTTTGCATTGTAGCCGACCGCCTTAGAGCCGTCCCCACGGGTGTATTCCTTGCTCGGCTCAAGGATAACAACTTTCTGTGCGTCCTTATTCACATAGACACGGCTCTGCTTCCAAGCGGCTTTTTCTTTAAGCTGCGTTGCTTCTGGCATCTGTGCCGATACCAGAATGGCATTGTTTACGGAATAGCGGTCAAACCGTCCCTGCACATCAAGATACTGACGGAAGCTGTCGCCGCTGCTCATCATTTCGGAGCAGGTGTTGTCAATCAGCTCATAGGCTTCTTTACGCTGTGCCTGCTTCTGGGCAGCCCATTGTTCTTTGTCGAACGGTTTGCTGCCGCCGCTGAACACATCATAGATACTCATACTTGTTTACCTCGCTTCTTTGGATTTTTTGTGTTTCTTTTTTCTCTGGGGCTGTTTGTGTTCGGTCTTGCCGTTGGCACTCTTAGCCCTGTCGGAAGCTCCGCTTTTGTCCAGGGCGGAAGTGCCTTTGTCCGCTTCCTGTTCTTTGCGGCTCTCTTTGATTTTCCGCAGTTCCTCTTTGACGGAAGGTTTATCCTTAGTCATAGTAGCCCCCTCTGCGGATTTGCTTTGCTTCTCTGAGATAGGCTCGGACTGAGGGGATTTTTCGGTCTTTGCCACCGAGGGGTTTGGGGCGTTTTCCTCCTTGCCGACAGGCTTACCCATAAGCTCGTCAAGCAGCTTGTCCTTTTCTGCTTTTTCGGGCGTTGTGATTTCTGGCTCTGGCTGTCCGTTCTTTTCATCTTTGGATTTTTCCGCTTCGGTCACAATAGAAGCGGTGTCCACCGACGCAAGATGGAAGCGCTCCACGATACGGCTGATTTTCGATGCGTCCTCCGCACGGGCGATAACATCGACCTCTGCGTTAGGGTCGTTATTCTTGCGGTCTGCAAGGACGCAATAAAGAACGCCATATTTTTTGGCTTCCTGCGTAAATGTTTTGAGGTCGTCATTTTTCACGGTAAAGACCTTCAGCTCTTTTCCAGAGCGCAGCATTGAGGAAAGCCGTGCCTTGCCTTTGGTTTTCTTTTCTTCTTTCAGAATGGAATACAGCAGGATGGCGATGTTTTTCGCTCCTGCACCTGTGATTTTTGCAGCGACCTCAAAGCCCTCCAAGCTCATTCGGACGATTTGTTCTGCCGCTTCGCCGCCTGTGTTCATTTTTCGTCAGCTCCTTTCTTTGCTGTTCTTGTTCATCTGCCCGTATAGCTGCAAGTTTTTCTTTAAGGGTGTCGCTACGGGCGGCGATACCCTCGAAAAGTTTGACCTCCTTTCGCAGAATACTAAGGCGTTTGGAAATATCGGATAGCTCTGCCTTGACCTGTGATTTGGTGTCCTCGTCCTTTGCGGAACGGGATTGGGAGTAAAGCTCCTTACGCTTTTCAAGCAAGGCAGACATTTCCGTTTCCAACGACCCTTTGTACGACAAAAGCTGCTGTGCCGTATCAATGTGATTCCGACAAAGCAGCCTTGTTTCTTTTGCTATGGCTTCCATTTTCATAAGGTCGTCCTTTAGCAGATAATGAAGCCGAGCATAATTCTGTTTTTTGTTCTCCGGCAGGATACCGAGCTTGTAGCAATAATGAAGATACAGTCCCCGCAAGCCGCCGAATTTCTTAATATCCGAAAGCGACCCCTTGACCCGATAAACCGTGACCTGCTTCGGTGGGTCGGTAAATCGGTCAAGCCTTACGGCATAAGAGTTCTGGCTGATACGCTCCGTTATTCTGTCATTGGTATAATCCTCTCCGAGCTTATAGAGCCGCTTCGGTCTTTGCCAGCCCTTTCCGATAATCGTCCAATACTTGCGGTTGGGGTCAAAGCTCACACGGTAGCCCATCTCCGCCATAATGCGGTCAAAGTCTTTCAGCGTGTAGGATTTTGCAATGGCTTCATCAACTGCTTGCCTTGCAACATTATCTCTTGTGGGGCGTCCTTGTTTTTCCGCTTGGTAAAGAGCATAGGGCTTTTTCTTGCCGCTTGGATGTTCGATAACGGACAGAGCATACTCACGGCAAAGCTCATCGGAGCGCTGACGGAGCAGCTGCAAGTTTGCTTTGTTGTCGTGATAGTGCTTGCCGTCCGCAAAGGAAACGGAGTTTACTACAAAGTGGTTATGCAGACACTCGGTGTTGAGGTGGGTGGCAACAATGACTTGAAATCTGTCGCCCCACATTCTCTCGGCAAGTTTGACCCCGACCTCGTGCGCCTGTTCTGGTGTGACCTCGCCAGACTTGAAGCTCTGGAAGCCGTGATAACAGACAATTTCACTCGTGTCGCTCCATTGGGCTTTAGCAACCATCATTTCATCTCTGGCAGTAGTCGGGTCGCAGTTTACGCCCGTAACAAAGAAACGCTGCTCGGTCTTATCCTTATTGGTAGCGTACTCCATTACATCAACCATAGCCTGTAAATCAGCTTCGGTGTATTTGGGGTTGGCGGTCTTTTCGGGATTTTCTGCGTAGTCAATCGGGTGGTCGAGCCTGCCACGCACATCCCATATCTCGCAGACCGCCATTAAGATACCTTGCGGGGCAGCAGATACCTTTTGCGGATTTCGATTTGAAACTCGTGCCATTTCCTCGCTTCCTCTCGGAGCATCGGCGTATCGATAAAGCCGAGGGCGTTTGCCTTGACCGCAAGCTGATTGATACGGTTGCCGATAGCCGACAGCTCTCGCATCATTTTATAGAACTCTGGGTCGGGCTTCTCGCACAGGCGGTAGCCCTTTACCGTTTCTCTGAGAAATGCTTCTTTTGAGCGACCCGATTTCCGCACAAGCTCGTTAAGCTGCTCGGCTTCTTCCTCAGTCAGACGAAAAAGTATCTGCACATTTCGTTTTCGCATTTTTCACTTCCTCTCTCGGACAGACGGTTTATCTGCAAGCAGCACATAATCGCAACGCCTGTCAGCCCGCCGAGCATTATGCCGATGATGAAAAATATAAACTCACTCATTCTCAAACTCCTTTCTGTTTTCACGGGGTATTAGGGGCAGCCCCCTAACAAGCGAATTTGGTTAGCCAAATTCAGTGCTTGGTAAGACATATCATTCTTCGCACTCGTCCTCATACAGACATTCTCCGCACACGGGGCAGAAGTACGGACAGTCCGAACAATCATCTTCTTCGGACAATTCTTCCTCATCGGTATCGTCAAGACCGTCCTCGCTATGCTCGGTAATATCGGCTTCGCCGCAGACAAAATCCTCATCGGAAAACTCGATAAGGTCGGTATCAAAGAGAATGATTTTGACTTTCTCCGCTGCCTGTTCGGGGCTGTCGGCGCAAACGGAAACGGTCTTTTCGTAGTGGGCGGTAAGGGTCACATCATAGTTTTTCAATCGTCATTTCCTCACTTTCGTTCTTAATTTTAGGGTCGGTTTGGTTGTCGTTTTTCAGAAAACCTGCTGCACAATCAACGGACATCACTCCTTTCACGGACGGGCTTTTGCCTTGAAAGCCCCAGATAGGACATTAAAAAATCGTTGACATCCTTGCCGACAGGCGGCGGAGAATCAACGATTTCATAGTCCTTTTTCAGTAATTCGGTTAAGGCGGCAGTACACAGCCTGCCCGTTTTGTCATTGTCAAGGTGCAAAACAACGGTCTTGATTTGCGGATTTTCCTTGAGATAAGTGGACAGCGCAATGGGGACTTTGCTCTCGCTCAGCTTCTTTTTGGGCTGATATACGCCCGACAAAGAGAGCAGATTTTGTGTCCGATAGTCCTTGCCCTCGCATTTAAGGTAGGTCGCATAGGACAGTAAATCAATGGCTGCTTCAAATAAATGCACCGTGTTTGTCGGCTCTTTTGCAAGCAGTCGGAACAAATATCGCTTGTCACTTCCCGAAGCGTCCTGCTTAAAGGGACTGCCGAGCGTGCTGCGCAAGGCGGCATACTTTGGCGTTCCGCTTTTATCATTGCCTACAAAAACGGCATTGTGATAATCGGCACTTTCGTAAATCGTACCGTCTGCAATGCACGCCTGTATGAGCTGATAATCAATGCCACGCCCGAAAAGATACTGCATTACTCGGCTGCAATCCTTGTTCTTCGGCGGCAAAAGCAGAACTTTCGGCTCATCCTTTTTCGGCGTTTGCGGCGGCGTCCATTCAACCGCACCGCCCGTCAGCGCTTCGACGGCTTCGACAAATCCGTAATCCTTGACCTTGATAAGATAGTCAAGGGCGGAAACGCCGCCGATACCTCTCGACCACCAATACCATTTGCCATTGGAAATCTTTAAGCTGTCGTGTTCTCTGGTACAATAAACGCTGCCGCCGACACGCACCAAATTGTTCGGCTCATAAGCTCTGAGATAGGAGAGCAAGTCCATTTGCCGTGCCTGTTCGATAACCGCAGGGTCAAGCTGCACATAGGGTCTGCTGCTTCTCATTCAATCAAATCACCTCCAGAAATAGAAAAAGCCGAGTGATTTCCGTTAAGTGAAAACCACTCGGCTATGTAAAAGCGGCATCAACTTTTCGCCAATGCCGCCGTTCTCGGTTATAAAATGCCAGCCTTTTTCAGATACCCCACGCTGTCATAGCAGCCTCGGAAATAAATCGCTTCCTGCTGCATATCGCAGAGCCTCGCCCGAAGCTCCAGAATTTCTATCAGCGCCGTACATTCCTGCTCGGATAAATCACTTGATTTCTCCGTATCGAATACCGCCATCACTTTCGGATACTGCCTGTAAAGGCTCTCTATCTTTTCCTCTATGGAACGGTATTCGGAATTGGTTTCTCTCAGCTTAGATATGACGGAGCTTAAATATTCCTCGAAAATATTGCTGTGCGCATCGACAAAGGTTTCAAATTTGAAATTATCAAGCACGGTTTTCACCTCCGATTTAATACTTCTTGTACCTATTATACTTCCCCAAAAAGGTCATTACAAATATACAAACAGCATTATCGCTCTCGATTTGCACATTTTCTTTCGGGTTGCTCCTCGCTCTGGTCTGGCTCGGTATCCATAACGGAACGGTCTTTTTCATTCAGATTAAGCTCGATATTGAGAGCGTTCAGCCGTTCCGTCTTTTCCCGCAGCTCATCTTCAAAGGCAAAAGGCTTTTCAACCTCTGCTTTTGCGGTTTGTAGCTGCTCGATGGTTTCCGTCCGCTTTGTCTTTGCGACCTCCAATTTTACAGGAATTTTCGCAAGCTCATTTTCAATTCGGGTCAGATTGCCGAGCGCATCGCTGCCTAATTCTACCTTGTGCTTTGCTTTTCCGCAAAGGTTTAGGCAGTAATGGGTGTTGAGCGTATCATAATAAACCTCCATTCTAAAGCCACGGTAGCTGCCGATTTCCACGGGATTTGCAAGAGTATTTTCCTTGCAGACGGCAAGGAGCATTTCGCCTGCGGCTGCTTTTTCGGTAAAGGTCACGCCTTTTATGGTCATCGGGCAGAATTTATCCTCGCCCTGCGGCTTGTGCTGCTCGGCAAGTGCCGTGTCGCTTTCGTAGCCTGCAATGCGTTCCTCATACTCCTTTATGGTCTGCGGATAGAATTTGAGTATCCTGTCCTCAAGGTCGTAATGCTCGGACAGATAGCTTTGTTTGAGTACACGCAGCTTCGATACCTGTATATCCAAGTCCATTTTCTCCTTGAAACGCTCATCGCCTGTGGCAAGCATTTTGACCTCGGCAAAGGACAGCGCAACCTCGTCCACATCTTCGGCAGAACGGACGGGGCTTTTGCTCGTCATTATCTGGCTGATAAATTTCTGCTTGCTCTCTACCAACTGATAGAGGTAGGCGTCAAAGGTCTGCTCAGTAACATAGCGATAGACCTCAACCTCTGGGAACATATTGCCTTGCCGTTCAATACGCCCTTGCCGCTGTTCAAGGTCGCTCGGTCGCCACGGACAGTCTAAATTATGAATGGCTTTGAGTCTGTCCTGCACATTCGTACCTGCTCCCATTTTAGGAGTAGAGCCTAAAAGAACACGCACTTCACCGCTTCTGACCTTTGCAAACAGCTCCTTTTTCTGTGCATCGGTGGTCGCTTCGTGAATAAAGCGTATCTGCTCCGCAGGGATACCCCTGTCGGTCAACTTTGTTCGTATATCGTCATAAACATTGAAAGTGCCGTCGTTTTTGGGCGTTGACAGGTCGCAGAATACAAGCTGTGTCGCCTGTGTATCGGCGTTTTCCGTCCAGATACGGTACACATTATCCACGCAGGCGTTGACCTTGCTGTTTTCAAAGTCTGGCAGCATCGGGTCGATAAGCCTTTGGTCGAGTGCCAATTTTCGCCCGTCATTCGTGATTTTCAGCATATTGTCGATATACGGCTCTACAAGTCTGTCACGGACTTTCTCGGCTCTCTTTGCGAGAGAAGCAACCATTTCCGTTTGAATTTTGCTCGGAGCGACCTTGATATTACGATAATTGACCTTTGGCACGGGGAGCTTCAGCATATCGGCGGTCTGAATGTCGGCTACCTCACGGAACATCTGCATCAGCTCTGGCAGGTTGTGAAACTTGGCAAATCTTGTTTTCGGGCGGTAACTTGACCCCTCTGGGGCAAGCTCCAGAGCCGTTATGGTTTCTCCGAAGGTGGATGCCCAACTGTCAAAATGCTGTAAGCCATTCAGTACCAGAGTGTCGTACTGCAAATATCTCTGCACCGAGTACAGCTCCACCATAGAATTGCTGACGGGCGTACCTGTTGCGAAAATCGTTCCTCGGTTGCCCGTGATTTCGTCCAGATAGCGGCACTTCATAAAGAGGTCGCTTGACTTCTGGGCTTCGGTCTGTGCAATGCCGCCCACTCTGCGCATCTTGGTATAGAGGTACAAATTCTTGTAAAAATGGCTCTCGTCAATGAACAGACGGTCAACACCGAGCTGTTCAAACTCAATTACCGTATCCTTGCGCTTGGTATCATTGAGCTTGTCGAGCTTTGCCTTGATACCCTTGCGGGTTTTCATAAGCTGCTTGACCGTGAATTGTTCGCCTTTGGAAGCCTGCACATCTTCAATACCTCGTTCTATATCAAAGAGCTGTTTTTCCAACTGCATTTTCTGGCGTTCCACGCTCATCGGGATTTTTTCAAACTGACTATGCCCGATGATAACTGCATCGTAATCGCCCGTAGCAATGCGCCCGCAGAACTTCTTGCGGTTGCCCGTTTCAAAATCCTGCTTGGTCGTAACAAGGATATTGGCGCTCGGATAGAGCCGCAGATATTCGGAAGCCCACTGACCGACAAGGTGATTGGGGACAACAAACATTGATTTCTGGCAAAGTCCGAGCCGCTTGCTTTCCTGTGCAGCCGCTACCATTTCAAAGGTCTTGCCTGCGCCTACCTTGTGGGCAAGGAGCGTATTGCCGCCGTAAAGGATATGGGCAATAGCGTTTACTTGGTGCGGTCTTAATGTGATTTCTGGGCTGATACCTCCGAAAGTGATATGGCTGCCGTCATACTCACGGGGACGGATGCAGTTAAAAGTGTCGTTGTAATAGCGAACAAGGCGGTTTCGCCGTTCTGGGTCTTTCCATATCCAATCCGCAAACGCCTGCTTGACAGCTTCCTGCTTTGCCTGTGCTGCCGTCGTTTCCTTTGCGTTGAACACCGCTTTCTTGTTGCCGTGTTCGTCATACACATAGTCAAAAATACGGACATCACGCAGGTTCAGAGTATCCTCAATAATGCGGTAGGCAGAAGCCCTCTTTGTACCGTAGGTGCTGTTTGCCTTGACATTATCGAAGTCGGAGCTTTTGTTCTCAATAAACCAATCGCCGTTAAACTCGGTGTAGCGCACCTTGATTTTTCCTCTGGCGTACTGCGACGGAGTAAGCAGCTCCATAACAAACTGCTGAATATCCTCCTGCGGTATCCAAGTCGTTCCCAGACGGACGGAGATTTCGGCAGCGGACAGGTCTTTCGGAATGACCTGTTTTAAGGCTTCCACATTGACCGCAAGCTCTGGGTCGTCCTTTGCCGCCGCCTGTGCAATAATGAGCTTCGTGCGGACATTGCCCGACAGATACTCGTCTGCGGCTGCATAGGAAACAGGCTCGGAGTTCGGCACTTTGAAGATAACGCCGTGCAAATCCTTGACAAGCTCGGCTTGCGTTTTGCCCGTAAGCTGTTCCATATAGGGCAAATCAACACGGGCTTTCTCTCCAATGGATAGAGCGAGGGCTTCGCTCGATGTTTCAACCGAGGTTACTTCACGGTGCGGCTTGATAGTCCGCTTCGTGAACATATCCGCTTTCCGCTTGAAATTGCCCTCATCATCAAGCACCTCCAGAGAACACAAAAGGAAATAGCTCTCGTCCGACGCAAAGGCAAGATAATTTCCTCGGCTGTTGATAAGACCGTATTTCTCGGTATAGCTGTCGTACAGGCGGTTTAGGTTTTCCTGCTCGGTGCGTATCATTTCCTCTGGATAATTCTCGGTCTGATACTCAATGAGCCTGCGCACACAATCCCGAATTTCTATAAGTCCCTTGATACGGTTTTCCGCCGTCATTGATACAGTGGCAGGGGTCATACGGTCATTCTCACGGAAATAAACCTTGCCGTCTACCAGAGCGAATGAGAAGTTGCGTACATTCGGGTCAGCGGGAATGGATGTGTCCTGTTCGTCGGAGATTTGGTCTATCTCATTATCAAGCTCTGTGATTTCGCCGTTTATCCTTTGAACGGCGTTGTGAAGCTGCTCTGACAGAGATTTATCCTCATAGGCTTTACAGGCAGGCTCTGATTTCCCGAAGCGTGTACTTTCAAGCCGCATTTGTCCGAGCACCATTTCGGGATGCTGAATAAAATAGCTGTTCATCGTAACGCCGTTTTCGTCTGTGTCCAGATACACCCAATCTGGCTCAACATCAATTACACGGTCACGCTTTTGCAGAATGAGAATATCGCTTGTGACCTCTGTGCCTGCGTTGGCACGGAAAGTGTTGTCTGGCAGACGGATTGCGCCTAACAGCTCGGCTCTCTGGGCAATATACTTTCTTACCTCTGGGCTTGCTTTGTCCATTGTTCCCTTAGAGGTAATGAACATCACAACGCCGCCGGCACGAACTTTATCAAGCGCCTTTGCGAAAAAGTAATCGTGTATGAGGAACTTCTGGGCATTGTATCGGCTGTCGTTCACACGGATTTCTCCAAAAGGCACATTACCGATAACCACATCAAAATGGTTGTCTGGAAGCTTTGTTTGCTCAAAGCCCTCTATGGCAATATTGGCTTTCTGATAAAGCTGCTTCGCAATCCTGCCCGTGAGTGGGTCGATTTCTACGCCGTGCAGCTTAGAGCCTGCCATACTTTCGGGCAGCAGTCCAAAGAAATTGCCCGTACCGCAGGACGGCTCCAAGATATTTCCCTGTGAAAAGGCTAAGCGGTCAAGTGCTTCATACATAGCCTTGATAACAACGGGCGGCGTATAAAAGGCTGTCAGCGTTGACTCCATTGCGGCATTGTATTCCTCTGGAGACAGGGTAGCATATAGCTCCTTGAACTCATCAGCCCACGCCGCATTGTGTTCATCAAACGCCATAGAAAGACCGCCCCAACCCACATACCGAGATAAGATTTCCTGTTCTTCGGGTGTGGCAAGGCGGTTTTCGATTTCAAGCTCGTGCAGAAGATTGAGATCGGAAGAG
>OJNK01001489.1_pt1 | contig 11169 bp, 9 predicted proteins | sample 1597811 | NCBI WGS metagenome assembly OJNK01 (sample SAMN00265073, study PRJEB22529) | human gut metagenome
CGATATCATTGCCTGAATCCAATCTCAGAGGTAGGAATGACAACATTTACAGAAGAGTATGTACCGGTGAGCGAACCGGAAAAAGCAGATGCCATTCTCGTCAGAAGCACTAATATGAAAGAGATGGAGTTTGCCAAAGAACTGAAAGCAATTGCGAGAGCAGGAGCAGGAGTGAATAATATTCCTCTTGAAAAATGTGCGGAAGAAGGAATTGTTGTATTTAATACGCCCGGGGCTAACGCAAATGGCGTAAAAGAGCTGGTTCTGGCAGGGATGCTTCTTGCTTCCCGCGATATCATCGGTGGAATCAACTGGGTACAGGAGAATGAGGAAGACGGAAATATTGCCAAAGATACAGAAAAAGCGAAAAAAGCTTTTTCCGGCTGCGAGCTGGAAGGAAAGAAGCTTGGAGTGATCGGGCTTGGCGCTATCGGCGTGCTGGTGGCAAATGCAGCGACGCATCTTGGAATGGAAGTATATGGCTACGATCCATACATCTCCGTAGATTCCGCATGGAGATTGTCACGCAGTATCCGTCATGCAAAGACGGTGGATGAGATATATAAAGATTGTGATTACATCACCATTCATGTGCCTGCAAAAGATGCCACGAAGAACATGATCGATAAAGATGCACTTGGTCTTATGAAAAAAGGTGTTGTTGTTTTGAATTTTGCAAGAAATGTGTTAGTAGAAGAAGAAGCAATAGTCGATGCCCTTGTATCCGGGCATGTGAAGCATTATGTGACAGATTTTCCGACGCCTCAGATCGTAGGTGTCAAAGGAGCCATTGTAATTCCACATTTGGGAGCATCTACAGAAGAGTCGGAAGACAACTGTGCAGTTATGGCTGCAAGTCAGATTAAAAACTATCTGGAAAATGGAAATATTAAAAATTCCGTCAATTATCCGGACTGTGATATGGGACTTCGCGGAAATAATACAAGAATTTTGCTTCTTCATCACAACGTACCGAATATGATCGGACAGTTTACAAAGATTCTGGCAGACGACAATATGAATATTGCGGATCTGATGAACAAAAGTAAAGGAAAATATGCATATACTATGATCGATATTGACTCTACAGTTTCTGAAAATGTGATCAAAGATCTCGGAACTGTTGAGGAAGTATTACGAATTCGTGTAATATCTTAGACGCATTTTTAAATGAATTTTAAGAATTATTTACATTTATCTTCATTGCGAAATATGTCGAACAAAGTTATAATAATGTAGCAAAGAGCAAATTAAATATGTAGGAGATAGATGCAATGGGGAAGATAAAGGAAGAGAAAACAAAACAATATAGAAAGAGACAAAGAGTGATTTTTTCTTTGACAGCAGTGTTAGTCGTGGCTGTTTGTATGCTTGTATTTGTAATTATAAATCATATTGCCAAAGCAACAGTTACGGCACCTAAAATAACAATTAAGCAAGGAGAAGAACTTCCGACCCTTCAAGTGAAATTATCGGAAAAAGACAGTAAGAAAATTGTTCTTGATAAAAAGAAAAAGTATACAGTGGAAGATTTTTTTAAAGATCTAGAAGTCGGAAAAGGCTATACCATCAAGACGAAAGCTGATCCGGCAGTAGAAGGAAGCTATAAGACAGAGGTTGTATTTGATAAAAACATTCAGAAAAAACTGGATAATGAATGGAAAAGAAAAGTGAAATTGACGCTTAAGCCGGGAAAGATTGTTGTGAAAAATCCCATTGGAGAATGGGAAGGAGAGAAGTTCAAACGATATGACGGAAGTTATGTAACCGAAGATTTTGTAGTATCTAAAGGAAAGACATATTATTTTGATGCGGATGGAAATATGGCTACTGGAATCCATAAAATCGGCGGTGGAACATATGCTTTTGATGAAAAGGGAGTAATGAAGACCGGCTGGCAGAAAGATGAAAGTGGCAAGTATTACATGGGCAAAAATGGAGCTGCGCTCATCGGCTGGCAGGAGATAAAAGGAAAAACTTATTACTTCGATGCAGATGGGAAAATGGCGACCGGAAAGTTGAAAGTCGGGCTGACAGAATGTGAATTTAATAAAAAGGGGGAGTTGGTGTCCAAGAAGGAGAGCAGCATTGACCCTAAGAAACCAATGGTAGCTCTGACTTTTGATGACGGTCCGGGGAAACGAACCGGAGAATTGCTGGCGCAGCTTGAAAAGTATAATGCCCATGCTACATTCTTTATGTTAGGACAGAATGTTTCCCGATATCCAGATGTAGTGAAAAAAATGAAAGAGATTGGTTGTGAACTCGGAAACCATTCTTACAGTCATAAAAATCTCGCAAAGGCAAGTGTAGCGGGGATTACGGATGAAGTGGGTAAAACAAATACTAATATTGCCCAAATAGCGGGAGAAGGCGCAACTGTTATGAGACCGCCGTACGGAGCAATCAGCGACACTTTGAAGGCGACGGTTGGAATGCCGATGATTCTCTGGAATATTGATACGTTGGACTGGAAGACGAGAAATGCCCAGAAGACGATTGAGACTACAATGAACAATGTGGATGACGGCGATATTATTCTTCTTCATGATATCCATACAGAATCTGTTGATGCAGCATTGAAGCTTATTCCAATGCTTGAAAAGGCAGGTTATCAACTTGTTACAGTATCGGAACTTGCCGCTGCCAAGGGAGTCACTTTGGAAAACGGAGGAAGATATACAGATTTTTAAATCACTGAAACAAAGCGTTAAATAATAGACAAAAAACAGATACTATCTTTGTTGATTTTTACCCTTTACAAAGGTAAAACAAAATGTTAATCTTTTAACGGATGGAAGATTATTGAAGGAAAGAAGGGAAAAATAATGGCAAAGTTAGTTTCTGTATTAAAAGAATTACTTACAGAAGACACCGCTTTGACAACATATATGACACGTAAATAGTTCGGCAGCTTAAGGGAAGTTATCAAATAAACGGTACAGAGAGTATGACAAACAAAAGAGTGCCTGCAAAGTCAATCCCATGACTTTGCAGGCACCTTTTTTGTTCGTATATTGTTAAGCGTTTTTGTAACGTTCCAGAAGACGATGAATCTTGTCTGTTGGATTGAGAACAGAACTCATTGTAATATCATGGTTAAAGGAATCAATGATCAATGCAATGAATTTACTCATATCAGCAACAACAAAATAAGGCTTTTCGTAAGCTTCAGCTGGAAGATATGTAAGGTTTGTTGTAATCACGCGGTCAATGTAACCATTTGCATAAAATTCATCAAATTTCTCAAAACCGTCTGTGAAAAGTCCGAATGTTGTGCAGACAAATATGCGCTCTGCTCCGCGGTCTTTCATCTTTTTGGCAACATCCAGCATACTTTCACCGGAAGAGATCATGTCATCAATAACAATTACATTCTTACCGTGCATATCGTCACCGAGGAATTCGTGAGCCACGATCGGGTTCTTTCCATTTACGATGGTAGAGTAGTCACGGCGTTTGTAGAACATACCCATATTCACACCGAGAACGTTTGAGAAGTAAACTGCACGGTGCATAGCGCCCTCATCCGGACTGACAATCATAAGGTGATCCTTGTCCACTTTAAGATCCGGCTCGGCGCGAAGGAGAGCCTTCATAAATTGATACGGTGGATTAAAGTTGTCAAATCCATGAAGCGGGATAGAGTTCTGTACACGTGGATCGTGAGCATCAAAAGTAATGATATTGCTGACACCCATATCGACCAGTTCCTGCAAGGCAAAGGCACAGTCCAGAGATTCTCTCTTTGTACGTTTGTGCTGTCGACTTTCATAGAGAAATGGCATGATCACATTCACACGATGAGCTTTTCCATTAGCGGCAGAAATTACACGTTTAAGATCCTGATAATGATCATCCGGTGACATATGATTCAAATGTCCGTTAACCGTATACGTTAAACTGTGGTTACATACGTCAACCATGACAAATAAATCTTTTCCGCGGATAGAAGAACCAAGGATTCCTTTTGCCTCTCCGCTTCCAAAACGAGGACACTGACAGTCAATCAGATAGTTGTCCTGTTTATACGTCGAAAATAATGGGGAATCCAGATATTTCTTAAGTGAATCCTGTCTGAAAGTTACAATGTAGTCATTTACCTTTTTTCCAAGATCGATACAGCTGTCTAAAGCTGCGATCTTCAGCGGCGCAACAGGAAGCGCCGATTCCATTAATTTAATGTTTGGCATAACAATCTCCTAAACTATTATTTTAAAATGCTATATAATTATTTATATCATTAATCATAGCAAAAGGTCAATGTTTAGGTTGGACTAATTTCAAGATGTGGGTTATAATAATTGCACAAAGTGCAATTCAAGTCATAAATGACTTGCTGCCACAAGTGTGGCAGATTATACCGGACAATCTCCTGCTTGAAAAGTAAATGCTCTAACGAGCGCTTCCTTTTCTGCGCACGGAGTATAATAATTGCACAAAGTGCAATTCAAGTCATGTATAAACTCAAAGAGAGGAAATAGATTTTTATGACACATACACATATTATAAAAAATGTTCTTCCGGGCAGTATCGCAGAGGAACTGGAGATTTCCGTAGGGGATAAGCTTCTTGCGATCAATGATCAAGAGATTGAAGATGTCTTTGATTATCATTTTCTTGCAAACGAGGAATATCTGACCGTTCTTATTGAGAAGCCGGACGGAGAACAGTGGGAACTGGAGATTGAGAAAGAGTATGAAGAAGATTTGGGAATCGAATTTGAGCAAGGACTTATGGACGAGTATCGCTCCTGCAGAAATAAATGTATTTTCTGTTTTATCGATCAGATGCCGAAGGATATGCGTGAAACATTGTATTTTAAAGATGATGATTCCAGACTTTCTTTCCTTCAGGGGAATTATGTGACGCTTACCAATATGAGTGATCACGATATTGACCGAATCATCCGGTATCATCTGGAGCCGATCAATGTATCGTTTCAGACGACGAATCCGGAACTTCGGTGTAAGATGCTTCACAACCGTTTTGCGGGAGAGGCGCTGAAGAAGGTGGACAGGCTGTATGAGGGCGGCATTACGATGAATGGTCAGATCGTACTCTGTAAAGGAATTAACGACGGAGAAGAGCTGGAGAGAAGCATTCGGGATCTGATGAAGTATGCGCCGCAGCTTCAGAGCGTATCGGTTGTGCCGGTAGGACTCAGTAAATACAGAGACGGATTGTATCCGCTTCAGCCATTTACGAAAGAAGATGCCAAAGAGGTTCTTCACATTATCCACAAATGGCAGAAGAAAGCATATGAAGAATTCGGAATCCACTTTATCCACGGAGGCGATGAGTGGTATATTCTGGCAGAGGAAGAGCTCCCGGAAGAAGAGCGTTACGATGGATATTTGCAGCTGGAAAATGGTGTGGGAATGCTCCGCCTCCTTATGAATGAATTTGAAGAAGGATATGAAAGCTTAAATGGAGACGAGAGAGACCGTGAAGTGTCCATAGCGACGGGATTTCTTGCTTATCCTTATATCCAGAGGATGGCAGATCGGATCATGGAGAAGTATCCGAAAAGTAAGCTTCATGTCTATGGAATACGAAATGATTTCTTCGGGGAGTCAATTACGGTATCCGGTCTGATTACCGGACAGGATCTTATCGGTCAGCTGAAGGGGAAGGCATTAGGAGAGAAATTGTTACTTCCGTGCAATATGCTTCGGATTGAAGAGCAGGATTTTCTGGATGATGTGACACTTCAGGACGTGAAAGATGCTTTACAAGTGCCGGTGGATATTGTAAAATCAAGCGGACAAGATTTTATTGACGCAGTATTAGGATAGGAGAATTAGAATGAGTAAACCAGTAGTGGCCATTGTGGGAAGGCCAAATGTAGGAAAATCTACACTTTTTAATGTGCTGGCTGGAGAGAAGATTTCCATCGTAAAGGACACTCCGGGAGTGACCAGAGACCGAATTTATGCAGATACCAGCTGGCTGGATAAAGAATTTACGCTTATAGATACCGGAGGTATCGAGCCGGAGAGCAAGGATGTGATTCTGTCCCAGATGAGAGAGCAGGCTCAGATTGCCATTGATACTGCAGATGTGATTGTATTTATCACAGATGTAAGACAAGGGCTTGTTGATGCAGACTCCAAAGTGGCAGATATGCTCAGACGTTCGGGAAAACCGGTTGTATTAGTTGTAAATAAAGTGGACAGCTTTGAGAAATTCATGCCGGATGTATATGAATTCTATAATCTTGGAATCGGTGATCCGCATCCGGTATCCGCAGCTTCCAGACTGGGAATCGGAGATATGTTAGATGCGGTAGCAGAGTATTTTCCGGAGCAAACAGGGGAAGAAGAGGAAGATGAACGTCCGAGAGTTGCAATCGTAGGAAAACCGAATGTAGGAAAATCTTCCATCATCAACAAGCTTCTGGGAGAAGACCGGGTGATTGTTTCTGATGTTGCGGGAACAACGAGAGATGCAATTGATACGGATATTGTACATGACGGAAGAGAATATGTATTTATCGATACAGCCGGACTTCGAAGAAAAAATAAGATCAAAGAAGAGATTGAACGATACAGCATCATTCGTACTGTAACAGCGGTAGAAAGAGCGGATGTAGTGCTCGTCGTGATCGATGCAGTAGAAGGTGTTACCGAGCAGGACGCTAAGATTGCAGGAATCGCTCACGAAAGAGGAAAAGGAATCATCGTAGTCGTGAACAAATGGGATGCCATTGAGAAAAATGACAAGACCATGAGAGAGTACGAAAAAGAAGTGCGAAGAGTGTTGTCCTTTATGCCTTATGCGGAGATCATGTATGTATCTGCAAAGAGCGGACAGAGACTTCCAAAACTCTATGATATGATCGATATGGTCATTGCGAATCAGACGCTTCGTGTGGCGACAGGCGTGTTAAATGAGATTATGTCAGAGGCAGTTGCGATGCAGCAGCCACCGTCTGATAAAGGAAAACGTCTCAAATTATACTATATTACACAGGTGTCGGTAAAACCGCCAACATTTGTGATTTTTGTTAATGACAAGGAATTGATGCATTTTTCCTATACAAGATATTTGGAAAATAAGATTCGCGAAGCCTTTGGTTTTAAAGGCACATCTCTTCGGTTCTTTATCCGAGAGAGAAAGGAGAAAGATCAGTAGTATGGAACGCATCATATGTGTGGCGATCGGTTATTTGTTCGGATTGCTGCAGACGGGGTATCTCTATGGAAAAACCCAACATGTAGATATCAGAAAAGAAGGAAGCGGGAATGCAGGAACTACCAATGCATTGCGGACGATGGGATGGAAGGCAGGAGCAATTACATTTCTGGGGGATTGCTTTAAGTGTGTGCTTGCTGTTGCAGCAACGTATTTCATCTATGGGAAAACACAGGCAGATATCTGGCCGCTTCTTATGATGTATACAGGTGCCGGTGTAATTCTCGGACATAATTTTCCGTTTTATATGAAATTCAAAGGTGGAAAGGGAATTGCGGCGACAGCCGGACTTATCATCAGCACCTTAAGTCTTCCGATGGTGCTTGTCTGTCTCGTGGCGTTTGTGGGAATCGTAGGGGTGACACGTTACGTGTCTCTAGGTTCTCTTGCGATTGTAGTTATATACCTCGTTGAGATCATAATCTGCGGACAGACCGGAAGGTTTCAGATGGAGCCGGCGTATTTGTATGAGATGTATGCGGTGGCGGCATGTTTAATGCTGCTTGCCTTTTATAAGCATAAAGCAAATATCAAGAGGCTATTAAACGGCACGGAAAATAAATTAAGTGTCGGGAAACATAAGAAAGAGAAGTAGTCAGGAGGTAAGGGTATGGCAAATGTAGGCGTAATGGGAGCCGGGAGCTGGGGAACAGCTTTAGCGCTTCTTCTTCATTCCAATGGGCATCAAGTGACTGTCTGGTCCATCAATGAAGAAGAGGTGGAAATGCTTTCAAAAGAACGGGAGCATAAAAGTAAGCTTCCGGGTGTGAAAATTCCGGAAGATATGGTATTTACCAGTGACATGGAGACAGCGATTAAGGAAAAAGATTTCCTTGTACTGGCAGTACCGTCCGCATTCACAAGAGGAACTGCACGGAAGATGAAGCCTTTTGTAGGAGAGAGGCAGATCATTGTAGACGTGGCAAAGGGAATTGAGGAAGATACGCTTATGACACTTTCTCAGCAGATCGAAGAAGAGATCCCGCAGGCAGATGTGGCAGTGTTATCCGGGCCAAGTCATGCAGAAGAAGTAGGAAGAGGACTTCCGACAGCAGTCGTTATCGGAGCAAAGACCGAAGCAACTGCCAGATATCTACAGGAAAAGTTCATGAACCATGTGTTTCGCGTGTATATTAGTCCCGATATGCTTGGTATGGAGCTTGGCGGAGCGCTTAAGAATGTCATTGCTCTTGCAGCGGGAATTGCAGATGGTATGGGCTATGGAGATAACACGAAAGCTGCACTAATTACAAGAGGAATCGCAGAGATTGCAAGATTAGGAGTGAAGATGGGCGGAGCAATCGAGAGTTTCACCGGTCTTACCGGAATCGGAGATCTGATCGTAACCTGTGCCAGCGTACACAGTCGTAACCGCAAAGCCGGATACCTGATGGGACAGGGCAAAACAATGGAAGAGGCGATGGATGAAGTGAAAATGGTCGTAGAAGGTGTATATTCTGCCAAGGCTGCAGCAAAGCTTGGCAAGAAATACGGTGTAGCACTTCCGATTGTCGATAAGGTAAATGAAGTACTGTTCGAGGGAAAGGATCCAAAAGAAGCGGTAGATGAATTAATGTTACGGGATAGCAAAGCAGAGCACAGTGCTCTTCCGTGGGGGAAATAGAAAACGTCACAAATCGACACCTTGTGTTTCGCAAGGTGTCTTTTTGTGTTGAAATGACACGTATTTTCGTGAAAAAACATAACCAGTAGTATGTGTGACGTACTATTAGTTTCTGTAATAACCGAATTTGAAATTCTATACTATAAGTAAGTTGGAACAATCAATGGAGGTCTGCTTATGGAGATGAAGGATATCGGAAAACGTATACGCAGAAAAAGGATCGAGAAAGGATGGTGTCAGGAAGAACTGGCAGAAAAGTTGGATCTGAGTGCGTCGTACATAGGCATGATTGAACGGGGGAAAAAAGTACCGCGCCTTGAGACCTTTGTTGAAATCGCCAATGTTCTGGAGGTGTCTGCTGACGAACTTCTCTGTGGAGTGGTAGATCACGGCTATGAGATCAGGATGTCAGAGTATACGAAACGGATTGGTAAGATCAGTCAGGAAAAACGGAAGCTGATCTATTCACTTCTGGATGTCTGTTTGTCTCAAGAGGAGTAGGAGGAGAGGGAATGGCACTTGCACATCAATTAGTTGTGATCACCAGAGAAAATCCAGAGGAAAATGTGTGGCTGGATACAGAGAGAGTTTTTTTGTCCAATTTATTATTTCAATATATGAAGGACAGCCTTATGTGGGTAAATACAAGATGGAACGGAAAAAAACTGACAACCGGATTTACAGAAGGAGGTTTTTCTGTCATAGACCGAAGAGAGATAGAAAAATTTCTACATATCATGAAGCGATGGGAAGAATTGTTCCAGTGTTCACCGGAAGAATTCTATCTGACGCGGAGGAATAACAGCAGGGAATATCGACAGAAAGAAGGAGTGCTTGTAAGAAAAAAAGAAGTTTTAGAAGAACTGAACAGCTGCATTTACCTGTGTACGAAAGCACTGAAAAGAGGCGCAAGAATTCTGTACAGTGAGATTTAAGATTAAGAGGAAGAAAAAAGGTTCTAAAAACTCCCGTGGTGTACATAAACTGGTATCAGCAGAACAAGGGGGTATTTAGAATGAATACGTTTCAATTGTACAGTGATATAAAGGCAAGAACAAAGGGAGAAATCTACATAGGGGTGGTTGGTCCGGTGCGTACGGGAAAATCTACGTTTATCAAACGGTTCATGGATGTGCTGGTACTCCCTCATATGGAAGATGAAAATGACAGAGAGCGCACGAAAGACGAACTGCCGCAATCAGCGTCCGGACGTACGATTATGACAACAGAACCGAAATTCGTTCCGAAAGAGGCAGCGGAAGTAAAGCTTATGGGGGATATTCCGGTAAAGGTTCGACTGATCGACTGTGTGGGGTATATGGCAGAAGGGGCTGTCGGACATGTGGAAGGAAATGAGGAGCGGATGGTAAAAACCCCGTGGTTTGAGCACGAGATTCCGTTTACCAAGGCAGCAGCTGTAGGGACAAGGAAGGTGATCCACGATCATGCGACGATCGGAATCGTAATGACAACAGACGGAACAATCGGGGAGCTTGAGAGAAGACAGTACGAAGAACCGGAAGAGAAGACGATCCGGGAGCTTCAGTCCATCGGGAAACCATTCGTAGTGCTGGTAAATTCCAAGAAACCATATGGAGAAGAGGCAAAGCGTATTTCAGAAGAAATAGAAGAAAAATATGGTGTAAAAGCAATGCCGGTCAATTGCGAGCAGTTAAAGGAAGATGACATTTTCAAAATTATAGAAGCAGTTCTTTTTGAATTCCCAATATCAGAGATACAGTTTTTTGTTCCTAAGTGGGTAGAAATGCTTCCCAGAGATCATAAGATCAAGACAGATCTCATTGAACAGATCAAAGGGATTATGGGACAGTTTTCAGAGATCAAAGATACGGTAAAAGAGTTAAAGACTGCGGACAGTCCCTATATAGAGCGTGCGAAGGTAGAAACAGTCGAAATGGATACCGGATGTGTAAAAGTCTCCATCCAGATTGAAGGCGGTTATTATTACGAAATGTTAAGTGAACTGACAGGCATGGAAATAGACGGACAGTACGGACTTATCAAAGCAATGAAAGAATTGTCCGGAATGAAGACAGAATATGACGCAGTCAAAGATGCGTTTACTTCTGTGAAAATGCGTGGATACGGAGTGGTAAGCCCTAAGAAAGAAGATATTACTTTGGAAGAACCGGTAATCATCAAACAGGGAGGGAAATATGGGGTGAAAATTCATTCAGAAGCACCTTCCATCCATCTGATCCGCGCCAACATAGAGACAGAGATTGCGCCCATCGTAGGAAGCGAGCAGCAAGCGCAGGATCTGATCACTTATATTCATGATAGAAAAGACAGCGAAGGCGGTATCTGGAGTACCAATATTTTCGGAA
>OJNK01001508.1_pt1 | contig 11095 bp, 8 predicted proteins | sample 1597811 | NCBI WGS metagenome assembly OJNK01 (sample SAMN00265073, study PRJEB22529) | human gut metagenome
CACTAATACTCTTTTCATAATACATCCTCCCGTTCTGCCACTCACTGTTGGCCGCATTGTATACTTTAGCATGGTAAATTGCTAACACGGTGTCATAGTAACATAACGGGAGGGTCTTGTCAATTCTTTATCGGTCGTAACGCTCCACCATCGAGAGAATTTCCTTTGCATATCTGGGGTATGCTGCCGCTACATCCTTCACTTCGTTCCTGGCGGTCTCCGCCACCTCCTGGTTGTAATCCATCTGTTTGCGGAGCGCCTGTCTTCTCTGAATGAGTTCATGTCGGATTTCCACCATTTCGCGTTTATCCAAAAGAGCTGCCGTCTGACCGATCCAGCGTTCCGGCATCTGTACCCGATAGTTAGACAGCTGTTCCACCAGTTGCTTCTGGTAATATTCGATCTTGGCTTCCGCCTCCGCGAACTGTTTCCGTTCTTCCTTTTCATCCTGGTACATTTTCCACAGCTTTTCCAGTCTGGCTGCACTGTCCGTATTATATTTCAGATACAGATATTCCATCAGCTGACAGTTGTTCACATACCGGATCTTTACTTTGTTCTGCAGCTGGATCAGTTTATTGATGGTCTTCTCCACACGCTGCAATTCCCTGTCACTGTCCATGTATTTGATACACACATAGGAGATTGCCACTGCGCCGGCGCCTACCGCCAGGAAATATCCCACATAAGTATCCATTTCAAATGCAAACTGCAGAACAGCCAGCATGATCACGCACACGATCAATGCCGTCAGGAAGATCACCGCCATTCCCCTCTGATTGTTCATCAGATTCTCCAATTCATTTCTGCGATATTCATAGGCATGCCGTTCTCCATCCAGTCGATGCAGATCCTGTCGTACCAGATTGCCGTATTTTTCGCCTTCCCGGATCTTCTGAATCCCTTCTTCGATCTCATCTTCTCTTTTACGGATGGCATAATAATCCGCATCTTTCATCCGGTTTTTCTTCTCACGATATTTACTGCGTTCCTGTTCCAGCGCAGATATTTTACCTGCGGTACGGTTGATCTCCCCTCTCTGCTGTGCAGGTAACGCCTCAATCTCTTCCATATCCGTCAGGTACGATGTTACCAGTGTATATTCCCCGGTGAGCAGATCGATCTCCCTGGAAGCTTCCGTTATCTGCTCCAGGCAGTTCACAATGTAACGCTTCCGCTGATCTTCCTCTTCAAAATTTACACCGTTACGTGTATAGACCACCTGTTCCCAGTCATCCTCTTCCACCGGCTCTGTTTTTTTCTTAAAAAAGCGTTTCCACCACACCATAGTTTTCTCCTGTCCGTTCTGGTCCTGTTATATGCTGACACTCGTCCGATAACTGTTTTTCAATGCTGTGATGAGTCTCTCATTTTCCGCATCGTATTTCTGTCTGTCATTTGCGCGCCATTCTCTTCGCAGTTTCAACTGCCGGAATTCCGGCTGTTGTTCCCATTCTCTCCCAAATTGTTCCATACTTTTCTCCAGTTCCAGAGATTCTGTATAGAATTCCGGGTTCCGGGCCGCAAATGCCACATAAGCATCTTCTGTAAGCTCCATGCGTTTTGCCGCAAGATAAGCATCCAGATGGCTTCTGTCCGGATCCGCCTGCCATGCCTCACGAAAATACTCTGCCGCCTTATCATAAAGCATCAGTCCGGTAAGGGCCACGCCTTTATTATGCAGGATCGCCGCCCTGACTTTTCCGGCCGGGAGCTCTCTTCCTTCTCTCTCCAGATCACTCCAGGTTTCCAATAGCATATCATATCCGCGAATAGCCGCGGCATATTTTCTTTTTTCCACCATATAGTCGATCTGGCTCTTACGTTTCTCCAGGTTGCTGAGTCCGGATCCCTGCTTCAGCACCTGTGCGACTGCCTGCAGCTCTTCTTCCCCATAGATTCCCACATACTGCAGAATCGTCAGTACAAAAGCACTCAGTGACCCCTGTTTATGTACCATGGGGTACAATTGCTTTGCCAGCTCTCTGACCCTGCATTCCTCTCCGATCCAGTCCACCAGTTTATCATTCATGATAGACATATCCAGAAGAAACGCATTTTCCTTCAGGCAATAGCACAGTTCCTCCATGCAATAGACCCGGATCTCCAGTTCTTCTATATTATAGGCTGTTTCACAATATTCACCTACACACAGACTTGCCTTCATTTCCATTCTCATCTCCATCCATCTTCATCTCCGGTCAGAGTTCGATCTCTTCCTTCCAGATGTGATGTGTTGCAGCACGAAATGTGCCAAATCCCAAATCCTCCAGTTCCACCTTGAGGTGTGTGTCATCCCGCATTTCCACGCTGATCCGCAGGCGGATGATTCCCTCCTGTAATTCTTCCGGTACGATTCTGGCGATCCGGTTCCCCTTGCCGGTCAGGGAAGTGATCAGGATCTCCACAGCTCGTCCCTCCAGCAGATAGAATTCCATGGTATTTTTGGCTTCATACCAGTTGATTCCGGCATCCAGCAATGCCTGGTAGGATACCTCTCCCCGCCTGAGAACCTTCATTCCGATATTGGATTTGAGTTTATCTTTTCCCAGAAACACATGATTTTTACCGGTTTCCCCGGGAGTCAGTCTCTCCATCATGCCATAACAGGCACCCTTGCTGAACAGATTATTGCCTTGGAAAACTCTCCTCCCCTTACACAGATAGCGCAGAGATTCCTTCATCCAGTCCCTGGAAAAAGCTTCACCGATCAGATATACCGAAGATATCATCTGATTTTCACACAGTTTTTTCGCGATCTCCTGCATTTTCTCATCGGATTCCGGTACCGGGAAAGGAAATTCCCTCTCCTCCATATATGCCACTACAGGTGTGGTATGCCGGTTGCATTCCATGCAGTAGGTACGTATGGAAGCATCTCCATATTCGCATAATATCGTCTTATGCCGCCACAGTTCCTCCGGCTGGTACAGATTATAGTAATAAAAGCTCTCCACATGACTTTGGAAGCAGATCTGATCCGTCTTCAGATGAAGTCCCTCTGTGGCTGCTGTCAGCACTTCCAACATCCGATGATCCAATTCTTCGCAGGTGATCATCAGGGCACCGATACGTTCCGTATTTGTCACCTGAGATAAAAGACCCAGACTTCGTTTCAGGAAAAGCGTCAGCAACGCAACCGGATCAATCGGTGCGCCGTCGATCTGCACCGGTTCTCCGTCCCTGGCCAGCTTCAAAAGGTTCTCCACCAGAATTCCTTCTTCCTCCCCGGCATATCGTATTGCTTCACTTCCGTAAAACCACTGGTTGACTCCCTGTCTCTTACTGAGCGCCAGCGGAATGGTATAGACCGAAGATCCCGCTACGGAAGACAATGTTCTGATCTCTTCCTCACTACCCGTAACATAGCAGCTGATCTGCGCATATTTGTTGCCAAGATCATATCCGACGATTACTTTTTCGCTTCCCGGCAGTCGCATCTTCCTTCCGCCTCCTCTCTGTGGTCTGTCTGATCTTACTGCAGAGTGAACAGTCTGTGATCCAGATATTCTCTGCGGTAATATTCCTCCAGAAGATGATCCAGTGTATCATCATCCTGCAGCGACATACTGATCATCATATCATTGACAATCTCGTATTTACTGTCTGGATTATCATTCATGATATCACTCTTCTGTAAGCTCCCGCTCTCCGTCAGTTGTTCTCCGTTTGCGGATTCTTCCATAATATAATACTGAATATTCTCACCAAAAAAGAGCACAAACTCTTTGAAAAATACTCCACTGTATACTTCCTGCATGTATTCCGACAGATAATCCTCCGCCTGTCCGTTCTCATGCAGCATCACATAATGAATTCTTGCCCGGACACCGCCTCTGGTATGATACTCCACAATGGTCTTGTCCTTTAGTTCCTGCAGCTCGGGAAGGCAGTCCTTATATTCCCGGAAAAAGTTCAGATGAATATGCTCTTTCATCATTTCCTGCAGGAAGTCCCGGATCAGCAGCTCATCTTCTCTCTCCAGCCTGTCTCTGTTCTCCGCATAGAATTTCAGATATGCCAGTTTACAGATTCTCTGTGTCTCTTCCCCCCGCAGATAGCAATTACGGATTTCATGAAAAATGTATTCCTCCGTCAGTTTTTCTCTGCAGAAGTAATCATAAGAGCTCTGGATCAGAACCGCCTCTTCGATCTCCTGTCCGGCTCCCTGGGATACGTAATAGCGGAAAATATCCAGCCGTTCTCCCACAAATGCACCGGAAAACAACATCTGTACCAGAATTTTCTCACTGAGTTCATAGCAGTCTACTTCAAAAGATCTGGCTGCTTTCCAGATATCACGCAGCTCTTTCGTCGTTCCCTGTACATAATGAGACAGATACTCCAAAACATTTCCGTTGTATTTTCCTCTGCGAAAAACAGACAATGCCGCCGCATATAAGGCAGGTTCTCCGTCATGTACGGACTGTGAGATCAGCGCATCCGTCAGGCGCAGCAATATTTTGGCTTCCACAAAATACGGTGTATACCGTTCGATCCACTGATATGCCTTCTCATAATTCCCCCGCAGTATCAGGAAACGCAGTACGGTCTCCCTCTGTTCCACCGTCAGCTGTTCTCCATCAAACTCCTGCAGATATTCGTCCAATGCCTGCACATCATCGGCATCAAAATAAGCCTGCGCCAGCTCTACCGCTATTTTATGCCGCAGCTTCGGCTCCACGGCATCGGATGCCGCAAGTCTTGCCATACGCATTAACTTTGCGGAAGACATAGCTCCTTCTCCTCTGTCATTTTGTGCAAAATACAGATCCAGTTCCACAGTGTCCGGCACATAATGTTCCAACAGCCGCAGATATTTTCCGGGCACCAAAAGCTTTTCCAGCGTGTATTCCACATTTTTCAGGAATCTGTTCCCATAGGCATCCTCAAATGCAATGGTATAATCATTTCCGTAGATTGCCACCCATGCGATACCGTTCTGCAGTAAAGTCTCCGTTATTTTCAGGTTGCCCGGCTGACCGACGATCACCTTGCGTATTCTGTTATCTTCCACCCGTACCAGATGTGCAAACAGAAGACGGGAAAGGGGCTTTGCCATTGTCTCCGTCACAATCGCGGGTGTCAGGAATCCCTGATACAGCACCGCCAGATGTCTGTTAATGTGCTGTTTCTGAATCTGATCGATGACAAACCGTTCGATACGCGGTTCGTAATGTTCATACAATTCTTCGTATTCCGCCCTGTGTTTCAACAGATAGGCATATAAAAAGGCACTGTGTTCGTAATCCAGGTTGTTCTGGAACGAGAAATACATCAATATTACCTTCGGCAGTTCCGTTACGGAATCCATATCTGTCGAGGCCATATAATATTCATACAGATTGGTGATCCGCAGATGGCTTTCCACACCCTTCTCATACCAGCCAAAAGCATCCGTACCGGTCTTGCCTCCTTTGATCAACAGACTGCAGATTTCCTGCAGGATACGTACATCTTCTTTTTTCCCATATACTTTTTTCAGAATTCTGCACAAAAGCGGCGAATATTCCCGCACTCTGCCTGACAGATACAGAAGCTGCTCTAACAGGCTGTCACTGATCGCCTCCTGTCTGGCGCCAAAATGCAGCACCTGCAGTTCAAAACCGTTCAGCTTCCGCAACAATGCAGGATTGCTGTTTAGAAGTGCCAGTGCCTCCAGATAGATGACCGGACTGGTACATCCATACTGATATTGCTTCTCCAGGAACAACCATTTTCCGGAAGCAGACCGGTTATACTCTTCCGACAGATACAAAAGCAGCCACGCCACCCGCCATCTGGTCCTGTCATAGCGATAGATCTGCTCCACCTGTTCCGCCATCTGCCTGGTATACTGGGGATCTCTGTGGATCAGTGTCGTCAGATATAGATAATATGCCCACAGATCCCCGCCGGCAGCTTTCTGTTCCTCCAGCATATCCGCTGCATGATCCAGGATCCAGCCGGCTTCATTGTATCTCTCTTCGGTAATCAGAAGTTGTGCCTGAAACAGTCTGGCCGATGCATCCCGTTCATCCATAGTCACCATACGTTCCACCAATTTGCCGGTCTCTGCCAGCCAGGTACCTGTTCCGATCTTACGTAATCTGAAATCCTCATAATATTTCATGATCTGTGCTCTGCACTGCATATGACTGTGGTCCGCATGCCGCACCGCCGTCATATCCCCCAGCTGTACCGTCACCGGGATCTCCAGCGACGTATAAGCATTGTATATATAGATCCTGCCGAAATTTTTACCGGGCCTGCATATACTGCTGTCGATATAGACCGGGAGTCTGCACCGGTTTCCCAGAAAATCGTCATCACTTAATGTTTCTTTTTCTGTGAAGACAAACTCTCCCTCACATTCGATCTGTAAATCGGTATATCCCCAGCCGTTTCTGACAATATTCAGGCTGTTCTCCGTCACCCCGTAATTACCTTCCGCTCTGGAAAGCTTTTTCACCAGTTCCTTTTCCTCTATCAGAAACTCTATCTGCTGCTTTTTATTGATACAGATCAGAAATTCCTCCACGTTCTGCTCATTGCCCTCATAGGCGGACAGCATACGATAGCAGCCATAAAAATGTTCATCATTCCCCTGGAACAGACGCCGGAAATCCGGATCATAGAATAACCGTACCGCTTCCGCCCAGTTACTTTTCGCCAGATTAGCAAAATGAAACAGATTCCTTATGGTACCGATGGAAGAATTCAATACGCCATGCTCCACGGTCACCACGAAAGGCAGATTGTATTCTCCCCTGTTGCTGACTACAGAAAAAGAGCCCTTCACCACATCCCCTTCCTCCAGATTCTCTCCATGGAAGCAATAAAAAATTTCTGCATCGGAGCCGGTAAACTGGTCTGTTATGCATTCCATCAGCAGATGGTCCGATATTACAGATCCTTTTACATAGCCTTCCGATGCAGAAAGGATGTGAAAAGAGCCTTCGTACGCTGTTCCCTGAGACAGGGAAATCTCTATTTTAGAGCAGGAGAATTCCAAAGAACCATTCTCATAATCGAAGTTTCCTCCTAAAATTCTATCAAGTATCTCCTGCATGTACCTTCACCCGTTCCCTGTTGTCAATTTGGATTTATTATACCAAATTTCGTACGTAAGGGCAAGGTGCCATACCTGTTAGTCCAGGTTTAATTTTTTATTCATAATGTAATAAGATACTCCGTACATGATCGCTGCCAGGAGCAGGCTGGTGATCACATTAATATCATAGGCCGAATTGGCATTCACCGAGATTCCACTCTGACTGCTCATGACATTTGTACCAAACATGAAAGCACTCTGTACCGTGCTGCCGATGATGGAAGACAGGATCGTCACTCCCGCATAGGCCAGGATTCCCATGAACCCTTTATGTTTAGAAGACAGCTGACCGATCGTCAGGGCTCCGAACAGAGTGACCATAGTAATGAAAGGTCCTACTACATAGGTTAAGAGCAGCGTGATCCCATAATGCAGCAGATTGACTCCCATCTCTTCTTCGTATGTTCTGCCAATCTCATAAAAAGCATCTGCCAGAAATTCCCAGATATTCCCATTATATTGTGTCAGTACACTACTCAGTTCACCGATATTTAAAAGTCCTGTCATCAGAGACACGACCAGTGCCACCACAGAGATACCAATGCCTATCGTAAGGAACAGATACCAGACACCGGAGACCAGTACCTTGCTTAAAAACAGCTGGTTAGCTGTTACCGGCAGGGTGTGGGACAGATAGCCTTCATCCGTATACATACTGCGGTAAAAGCGGATGCCCAAAAAAATCAGCATTCCCCAGGTGGATGCCAGCAGCATGATCACATACAGGATCAGTGTTGCCACAAAGGAAGAGCCTACAAACCAGCTCTGTGCCGCATTTATATCATTGCCGTCCACAATTTCCGTTACCAGTCCTCCCGGCATGCGTAATACCACGCAGCCGATCACGGTGACTACAAACATTCCAAGAAGCATCAGTGTACCTGCTCTCCAGATATTTTTCCATTCATATTTCATCAACTTTCCTAACATGCGAACACCTCCCTGAAGTAAGCATCTACAGACTTTCCCTTCTCTTCTCTGATATTGTCAACAGAGGTATACAACACCAGCTGACCGTAGCGCATGAAGATCACTTCATCCAGTACCTGCTCCACATCCTCGATCAGATGGGTGGAGATCAGTACCGTAGCTTCGGGATTGTAGTTGTTGATGATGGTGCGCAGAATATAATCTCTCGCTGCAGGATCCACACCGGCAATCGGCTCATCGAGAATATACAGGCTGGCATTCCGGCTCATCACCAGGATCAGCTGTACCTTTTCTTTTGTACCTTTGGATAAGGTCCGCATCTTCACCGTGGGGTCGATTCCAAGGCTTTTTAACATTTCTTCTGCACGTTCCCTGGAAAAGTCCGCATAAAAGTCCTGAAAATAATCCAGGATCTCCCTGATCGTCTGATTCATAGTCAGGTATGTGCGGTCCGGGAGATAGGCCACCTTACTCTTAGTCGCCGGTCCCACGTTATTGCCATCGATCAGAATGGTTCCTTCCGTCGGTGTCAGCAGACCGTTCAGTATTTTGATCAGGGTCGTCTTACCACTGCCGTTGGGTCCCAGCAGACCAATGATCTTCCCCTTGGGAAGACTTACGGTCAGATGATTCACGGCCACATTGGTGCCGTATTTCTTGGTTAAGTTCACGATTTCCACCAAATTATTCATTTATTTTCCACCTCTCTTGATTATTTACCGGAATCCCCGGTCTCTCAGGACTGCATTTTAGCCAAGAGCTCTCTGATCTCCCCGGTGTCATACCCCAGCTCCTGCATATTGTCTATAAAGCTCCTCATATGACCGGCTGCCAGCTTCTCCCTCGTATTGGAGATCAGTTCCGTATCCTCCGTAACCGTTCTGCCGCTGGTCCTCTGCGTCATGATCAGACCACTCCGCTCCAGTTCCGCAAATGCCTTCTGCATCGTGTTCGGATTCACCGCTGCCACCGCCGCCAGATCACGGACGCTGGGGAGCTTCTCTCCCGGCTGATATTTTCCGGATACGATTTCCCGCTGGATCCGTTCTACCAGTTGTGCATAGATTGGTCTGTCAGCATCTAATTCCCACGCCATTCCTATCATCCTTTCTTAATAATTTTCATTTCGTTTTTACTTTTTCATATCTATTGTTTTGTTGTATTATTTGTATAATACAATAGTACGACATTCTTTGCATTCTGTCAAGAGGCTTTTCTTTTATAACAGTCTGGGAAAATTGCTTTCAAAAAACAGGAACTCCCGGTCGGAAGCAGTATCTGCCTCCAGCCGGGAGTTCTTGAATTTACCGATATTGAAACAATGAACAGATCATTTCCAGATTGCTGTCAGGACATGTTCTCCTGTCATTTGGACAACGGTATCTGCGGTGATCGTCTGTCCGCTGTATTCCCAGCCGGCAAAGATGCTTCCTTCTTTGACCGGTTCCGGAAGTGTGCCATAGGTCTCACCGAAAATCACCTGCTTGGATTCCGTGACCGCACCGTCTGCATCCGTGCCACCGTCATAGTCAAATTTCACTGTGAACTGTGCCGGTATCCAATGTGCGGTCAATGTCATATCGCCGGTAACTTTTTCCGACTGGAAATACCATAACACCGTCTCGCCTTCCTTTTCCGTATACCATCCGTCAAAGGTGTATCCGGGCTTGTAAGGTGTCTCCGGCTCCGTAATGAACTCACCGTAGCGGATCTTCTGTGCGGGCACTTCGCTTCCGCCATCCGTATCGTACATAATGTTAAATCCACCGCGTACCGCGAAGAAAATGATCATTCCCACGATCACAACGATCAAAACACCGATCAGGCCGTCCAAAATGCGGATGGGGACATCCTTGCTTCCGTAGATACCGCGGCCGAACCATTTTCCCTTCGGGCGGACTGCCTCCTGCGTCTGTCCCGCCATTTCTGACGATGCGGTGACCTCTGCTGCCTTTTCTTCTGTATTCTCTGCTGTCACTTGTTCCTGATTCATAATCTTTCCTTTTCCTAATCTGACATAAGCAATTTCTTCATGCTCATATTATTTTACTCCCCACGCAGAAAACATCCTTTGCCTGCAGGCAGGCGCGGATGTTTTCTATGGGTGAGTCTTATGTCATTACTTTCTTACCAGATACTTTCTCATATCGATCGCACAAGCAACCAGAATGATAAGTCCCTTGATCACATACTGCATGTTCATGTTGATGGACAGGAAGTTCAGTGCTACGAAGATGATTCTTAAGAGGAATACACCCAGTACAACACCGCTGATCTTACCGGTACCACCTACAAAGGATACACCACCGATAACGCAGGCTGCAATAGCATCACACTCATAGTTCAGACCAGTGTTGGCGGTATTGGAACCGATACGGGAGGACTCGATGAAACCTGTCAGACCGTACATAGCACCTGCCAGAGTATGCACCAGAATGGTAGTACGCATTACGTTAACACCGGATACCTTCGCTGCTTCCGGATTGGAACCGACTGCGAACATATTCTTACCGAAGGTTGTCTTGTTCCAGATGAACCACATAATGATAACAATGACAGCTGCCAGCCATACATAGTTGGGAATGGCGATTCTTGCTCCGCCGGCATTAAAGGATACTACGCTTCCTTTTACCACATCATTGAAATGCTGATCCAGACCGGACAGAGGCTGGCCGTTATTGCCGTTGATCATGATATACATTAACAGTAAACCATATACGATCAGCTGGGTAGCCAAAGTTACAATGAAGGGATGTAACTGGAACTTCGCCACGAAGAATCCATTGACCCATCCTACGATACCACCGACCAACAGTACGATCAGGATCACCAGAGGGATTGGAAGTACCGGAAGGTTCGGGAACATCTTGGTCGCATAGGTTACGGACTGCATCAGGGATGCGGTAATACATGCGGTAAGTCCTACCACACGTCCTGCGGACAGGTCAGTACCGGTCAATACGATACATCCCGCAATACCACAGGCAATGGGAAGGTTCGCTGCGGACAGGCTGATAATGTTGACAATGGAAGCCGCCGACAGGAAATTGGAGTTCTGGATGTAAGTGTAAA
>OJNK01001512.1_pt1 | contig 11049 bp, 7 predicted proteins | sample 1597811 | NCBI WGS metagenome assembly OJNK01 (sample SAMN00265073, study PRJEB22529) | human gut metagenome
ATCAAAGAATTTCTCTGCGCCGAGATCTGCGCCGAATCCTGCCTCTGTGATCGCCACATCCGCAAGCTTTAATGCGGTTCTTGTCGCCATAACGCTGTTGCAGCCGTGGGCGATATTCGCAAACGGTCCGCCATGTACAAGAGCTCCCGTGTGCTCTAAGGTCTGTACCAGATTCGGTTTGATGGCATCCTTTAAGAGAGCAGCCATGGAGCCGACCGCGTTGAGATCCTTCGCTGTCACCGGCTCACCCGCAAAATTATACGCTACAATGATTCTTCCGAGGCGCTCCTTCAAGTCTTTCATATCCGTTGCCAGACAGAGGATCGCCATGATCTCGGAGGCAACCGTGATCACAAAATGGTCTTCGCGGACGAAACCGTCTGCCTTTGCGCCGAGTCCCACTACAATGTTTCTCAGCACACGGTCGTTCATGTCAAGACATCTCTTCCAGAGGATCTGTCTCGGGTCGATTCCAAGAGTATTTCCCTGCTGAATATGGTTGTCAAGAAGTGCTGCCAACAGGTTGTTCGCTGTCGTGATCGCATGGAAATCACCGGTAAAATGAAGGTTTAAGTCCTCCATCGGAACGACCTGCGCATATCCGCCGCCGGCTGCTCCGCCCTTGATCCCAAAGCACGGTCCGAGGGATGGCTCACGGAGAGCAAGCATCGCTTTTTTTCCGCACTTTGTCATCGCCTGTGCAAGTCCGATACTGGTTGTGGTCTTTCCCTCTCCTGCCGGAGTCGGGTTGATCGCTGTCACCAGAACGAGTTTTCCATCCGGTCTGTCCTTGATCTCCTGCCAGAGCTCATTGGAGATCTTTGCCTTGTACTTTCCGTAAAGTTCCAGATCGTCCTCAGTAATTCCATACTGGGACGCAACGGTGGTAATCGGGAGCATCTTCGTCTCCTGTGCAATCTCGATATCGGTCTTCATAATCGGTATCCTCCTTTTGTAGTAGCATATCATTTCTGTGGATCTGCGGATTCCGCAGCCGGCAGCCATTTCAATTTCAACAGCCGCAAGCTTTAGTACCCCGCTTCCAGGAATTCTTCGAACTCTTCCATGGACATCAGGATCTTCCTTGGCTTCGTTCCTTCCTCTTCCCCTACAACACCGGCCTCGGCAAGCTGATCCATGATCCGGGCAGCACGGTTAAAGCCGATCTTGAACATTCTCTGAAGCATGCCGATCGACGCTTTATCCTTCTCGATAATGAACTTGCCCGCATCGGTAAACAATGCGTCCCGCTCATTCTGTCCGCCCGCTCCTCCGGCTAAGGAGGACTGGGTCAGTTTTTTCTCGATTTCCGTGTTATATCCTGTATCCTCGTTCTGTTCTTTTAAGAACTCGGTTACATTTGACACCTCGCCGTCCGATACAAAAGCGCCCTGCACGCGGAGCGGCTTCGGATAACCGGACGGGTAAAACAGCATATCGCCGTTTCCTAACAGTTTCTCTGCGCCGTTCATGTCGAGGATCGTTCTTGAATCCACACCGGACGCAACTGAGAACGCGATCCGCGATGGCACGTTCGCTTTGATCACACCTGTGATGACATTGACGGACGGACGCTGGGTCGCGATAACAAGATGAATTCCCGCTGCCCGGGCAAGCTGTGCCAGACGGCAGATCGCGTCCTCCACCTCGTTTGAGGCAACCATCATGAGATCCGCCAGCTCGTCGATAATGATCACGAGCTGCGGCAGTTTCTTCGGAATCTGGTCCGCAGGGATATCCCCGCTCTCCGCCAGAGTCTGTACCTTCGCGTTATACCCTTTCAGGTCGCGGACATTCGAGGAAGCGAACTTATTGTATCGTTCCATCATCTCCGCAACTGCCCAGTTGAGGGCACCGGCCGCCTTCTTCGGGTCGGTGACTACCGGGATCAGCAGATGTGGGATTCCGTTATAGACGGAAAGTTCAACCACCTTCGGATCGATCATAATGAGCTTCACATCATCCGGGGATGAGCGGTAGATCAGGCTCATGATCATCGTGTTGATCCCTACTGATTTACCGGAACCAGTCTGCCCGGCGATCAGAAGGTGCGGCATCTTTGCGAGGTCTGCAATGACTACCTGTCCGCCGATGTCCTTACCCACCGCAAAAGCCAGTGTCGATTTATGATTTTTAAATTCCATGCTCTCTAAAAGGTCACGCAGATAGACCATGCTATTGACCTTGTTCGGCACCTCGATTCCCACGGCTGCTTTTCCGGGGATCGGTGCCTCGATACGGATATCTGCCGCCGCAAGGTTTAACTTGATATCGTCCGCCAGCGACAGGATCCGGCTCACTTTTACACCCTGCTCCGGATGAAGTTCGTACCGGGTAACGGTCGGTCCGCAGCTGATATTCGTAACAGTGACTCCGACACCAAAGTTTCTTAATGTCTGCTGGAGCTTGATTGCCGTATCCTTAAATTCCTGTTCCGACTGCCCCGTCACGGGAGCGCCTTTCTTTAAGAGGTCAAGCGGTGGGATCATATAAGGTTTCTTTGGTTTTTCTTCCGTCTGCCGGATCTCCTTTAATACCTCGTTTCCTGCCTCTTCCCTCTCGGCTGCTTCCCGCTTTCTTACTTCCGCCTTTTTCTTTATGATCTCTTCCGTATCCGTTTCAATGACTTTTCCGGACGCGGTCACGACCTGACGGTGTTCTTCGGACGGTTCCTTAGCGGCCGGGCGTTCAGGGGATTTCTCGCTGCTGCCGTGTGCTGCCACATATGCACGGCTTCCCGGCTCTGCTGCCTGAATCCAGTAGTCCTCATTTTCCACATAAGGCTCTGTGTCGAGAAATTCGTCATCTGAAAGAACGCTCATGGATTCTTCTTCGGAGGCAGGAATTCCGGCCGTCTTTTCATTTTCTTCCGTCTCCGGGAACTCGTTTTTTTCCTCCTCTGCCGTCTTCGAAGCCTCTGCAGTTTCGTCTGGCTCTGCAATTTTGCCTGATTTGGCATTCTCTGCACGGAGTCCGTCCGCTTTTCTCTCCGTGTTTCTTCTCATGGACGCAAAGATCTCGTCATCATCCGCCGCGGGCTCATCCAACGGGATATCCGGGAGATTGGATAAAACGGACACCTTCGGTTTTTTCTCCCAGGCCTTTGTCTCCCTTTTCTTTTCGTCCGGGAACATATCCTCATCATCAAAGGCACTCTCCCCATGACTGATAAACACGTCCTCATCCTCATGGATTCCAGGCGGGACAGCATCTTCCTCAAACGGAACGCGTTCCACATCCTTCATCGCGTCTTCTCCGAACCGGCCTTCCTTACTCTGATCCTCACTGGAAGACTCCGGATTTTCTACCGGCCTACCTCCCATCGTGATCTTTCCTTTAAAGATATCTGCAGGATCCGGCTGCATACTTCCTGTCTCCGCCTTCGGATCCGCCGTTTCTTCTTTATATGTATCGGAAACATTTATTTCCTGTTTCGTCTCATCTGCCTCGGACACAGCCTCAGCATCCACAACGCCCATATAGCCACCGGCAATTCCACCGAAATCCGGAGTTCTCGAGAGATCTGTCGCAGCAAGATCCACGCCCTGAACGCGCTGCTCTTCCCGGAGTCTGCGTTTTTCCTCCTGACGTTCCTCGTGGAGCTCTTTTCTTCTGCTGTAGTCTTCCTTTGCATACCGATATGCCTTTCCACTTCCGCTCTTAACAGCGGACACGAAGGATTTTTCCGTGATGCACACCAGTGAGATGATCATAAATACGAGAAGGACCACATAGGCCCCGATGGTTCCCACCGCTGTGTGGAGGACCATAACAAGGACACCGCCGATCACGCCGCCGCCAAGTCCACTTACTCCGGCGGACTTATAGATGTCGAGGATCGTCTGACCTTCCCGGTATCCGCCGCCGAACACAAGCTGCGCAAGACCACAGAGCACGATCAGAAGGACTTCCACCGCGATCATCTTGTAGACTGCCCGGATATTTCCCTTATTCGAAGCGTAGAATAACAGTTCTGTGAACAACAATAACGGAGCCAGATAACCGATACAGCCGAACACGCCCAGCATGATCCGGCTGAAAAAGTCACCGAGGAATCCGCAGATATGGAAGTTGCTCAAGAATAACAGCACACATACCGCGAAGGTGCCGAGGATCACTGCCTCAGACTGTAAGAATCCGGTATCTTCCTCATACTGCGGTTTCGTTTCTCTTCTCTTTTCGGAAGCTCTCGCCCCTGTCCTTGTTGTCTTATTCTTAGGCGTCTGTGCAGATTTCTGCGTTGTCTTTGATGTGGTTTTTGTTCTCACAGACGCCTGTGATTGTTTTGTCGTTTCTTTTTGTTTTCTGGTTCCAGCCAAGTGCTTTTCCCCCTTTAACTTTACGGGGCAAGTACCCCAAAATATAGTATACAAAAAAAAATGCCAAAATGCAACCGTAAGAAATTATAAATCGAACATATTTTCGGTCAGCCGGCTTTTATCAGCGCGTTCAGCTTTTCGATGGCGTCCCGTATTCCGCCTTCCCCGTCGATCAGTCCGCACTCCACCGCCTCTTTTCCGACCAGAACCGTCCCGAGATCCTTCGTCAGCATCTTCGTATTGTGCATGAGCCGTTTCATTTTTTCCCGATCGATCCTGCTGTGCTCTGATACAAAGCTTATGATCCGTTCCTCGATCATTTCAAAATATTCGTAGGTCTGTGCCGTCCCGATCACCATCCCGCTCATGCGCACCGGGTGCACCAGCATGGTCCCGGTCGGCACGATAAAGGAATAATCTGACGCCACCGCCAATGGCACCCCGATGGAGTGGCTGTCCCCGATGACTAAGGAAACCGTCGGCTTGCTGAGGGAGGCGATCATCTCCGCCAGTGCAAGCCCGCAGCTCACATCCCCGCCGATGGTATTCACAAGGATCAGGACCCCTCCGATCTTCTCATCGCTCTCCACCTTCGCAAGTTCCGGCAGAATATGTTCATACTTTGTAGTCTTCGTACTCCCGGATAGATTGTCATGCCCTTCGATCTCCCCGATGATAGATAAGAGATGGATCCTCTTACCGTTCTCTTCCAGCGTCACCTGTCCGTTCTCCCGGATCCGCTCCTCCTCCGCCTTTGTCTCCTTCTGTTCCTTTTCATTCATAACAAAAAAACTCCTTTCTGACATGCCAAGTACACCCAGTATGTCCAGAAAGGAGTTCTCATATCCATTTTTATCACAATTTACCCGATCAGGACCTGTTTCCAATTACATCCACGATGCACACCGGAGTTCTGTAGTTCCAGGTAGAGATCTTGATTCCGCTTCTTCGGCTTGCTGCGTGGATGATCTGTCCATTGCCGATGTACATGGCAACATGGTTGATCCTTCCGCGGCTGCTTCCGTAGAAGATCAGGTCGCCCGGCTTCATCTGGCTCGACTTGATCCGTTTTCCGCTGTTCGCCTGGGAACCGGAGTAATGCGGAAGGGAGATTCCGAAGTTTTTCATAACCGACATCGTAAATCCGGAACAGTCCGCGCCCTTTGTAAGGCTCGTACCACCCCAGACATATGGATTGCCCAGGAACTTCATCGCATAGTTTACGATCCGGCTTCTTAAGGAAGCGCTTTCTTCCGTCGGTGAGAATTTGATCGCCTCAGACAGGGCATATCGTACTTCCACAAATTCTGAGGAGACATAAGCGGAAGAAATTTCATCGTTTCCATCACCTTCTCCGCCTTCATCAAATTCGATCTTTACCCAGCCGTCGAGCTGCTCCGCTACATGATACCGCTCATTCTCGGAGATCTGGGTCCAGATCTTCGCGTCGGTGGACGGCTCTGTTCTCGCGTTTAAGCGGTCCGCATGGACGATCGCCATAAGCTCCGCATGGCTCATCGCCGCCTCTTTCGCAGCGTCACCGGTAAGAATATACTCGCTCTTTACATATCCGGTAATTCCACCGGAACTGATCTTATACCAGCCGTTGGCATCCTCTAAGATCTCACATCCAGCATAGCTCGGGAGCTTTCCGATGATCTTTTCGCTCTCACCTGCGCCCGCACGGATATTTAAGTAATTGGAAACGTTGGATACGCCCGGATGGTCATAGAAGTTTAAGACCATCTCCTTCATATCCAGCTTGTTTGCCTCGTTCATACAAAACCGTTTTTCCGCGTAATCCGCAGAGATATAGCCGCCGGAGATCTGATACCAGCCATCTGTCTCCCCGAGAAGTTCATGAAGTTCACCCTGAAGGCATTTACCAACGATGTTTCCGTCCATAGAAGGTGTCTCACGGATATTTAAATTGTCTGCGGTAATATATACACGTTCCTTTACAAGGTCTTTCGCCGCGGTCTTTGCTTCATCCCCGGTCAGGATATATTCCGCGCTGGCATATCCCTCGACCTCGCCGGAGCTGATCTTATACCAGCCCTCCAGAGTCTCCAGAATCTCGCAGGCACTTCCATCGGAAAGCGTTCCGATCACATTCGCTGCCTCATTCGGGTCTTTCCGGATATTTAAGTAGCCTGTGACCTTCGCGATACCAAGATTCGAGTAGGAATCGATCACTTCTTTAATCTTTGCATCCGTTTCCGCCGACTCGGATTCGATCTCTGCACGGCTCTCCTCCTCTGCCTGAAGAGAAGCTTCCTCCGCACTCTCGCTCTCCGAGGCGGACTCAGATGCAGCCTGCGCCGCCGCCATTTTTCCTTTGACGGCGTTCACGGCCTTTCCGCCAAATACCACCGCCACAACGATCACTGCAAGAACAGCCGCTCCGATCACAAGGATTCCGTACTGTTCCCAGAAAGACGGTTTCCTTCTCCGCTTTCTGCTCGCCTTGTTGATAGAATCCATATAATTTACTGTATCTTTATCATCATTCATGTGTTTATCTCCATTACTGTTTTCCGTCTTCCTGTACGATACATACGAACAATAGTGTAACATATTTGTAATAAAAAATCAAAATTTTTTCTATTAAAAAAGTATGAACAGAGCCGGGGCGATTTTGTATTTTATTTAACACAATTTCAATTCATAATTGATAATATTGCCGGTTTTCTGTATAATATTTTTAAATATTTGTCCATATTGCTGTAGTTTTCCACCACCTGCAGTACATTCCAAGGCAAAGCAGCAACCCGTCCACCTCTGCATAAGTCATCAAGACTTCTCTATACCCCGGGAGGTACCAGCTCATGAAGCACTACACAAGTCCCCGCATCCAGAGAGCGCAGCTATTCCTTATGAAAGTCTCCTCCTATCTGGAGATCGCCTGTGCCCTGGTCCTGATCGTCGCGATCTGTATCGCATTTATACCGGTTCCCCAAAACCTGTACAGCCTGTATCTCGACAATGGCTTCGATCTTTCCGATTTCATGAAGAAAAGCTTCGATCTCGTCATTGGCGTAGAGCTTTTAAAAATGTTCTGCCGCCATGACATCGACTCCATCGTCGAAGTCCTTCTCTTCTCCGTGGCAAGACAGATGGTCATCGACCACCTTGCCATCAAAGAAGCTCTTATCGGCTGTGTTGCCGTTGCGATCCTCTTCGCTGTCCGCAGGTTTCTCTTCGTACCCATTCTGGATAATCCGGATGAGCAGGAAAGAAAATTAGAAAAAGACCAGTACATCAAAGAACGGATCGCGGACGCGATCGCAGCCTACAAAAAGGAGATTGGCGCAACCTCTTTACGGGAACGCGCAGAATCATCCATCAACACGGCCGCTGCCGACCCGCTAAACGAGAAAGAAGGAAGCGAGTAGAGGATCATCCTCTTCCCGCTTCCTTTTCTTTTTCTGTATCATGCCATCCGGGTGTTTCCCAGCAAGGCCGTTTTTCTCCTGCATTCTCCCTACATCAACGGTGCGATCAGACGCATTGCCTTTCCACAGAACTTATGCAGTGCCGGAAGCGCCTCAACGCTCTCTTTTGTCATACGCACGCATTTCGGCAGTGTCTCATCAAAATCTTTTTTGATCTGCTCCACCACCGGATTCTCATAAATATAAACGCCGCACTCAAAATTCAGATACTGGCTTCTGAAATCCATATTGACGGATCCAACCACAGCTTTCTCCCCATCGCTGACAAACGTCTTTGAGTGGACAAACCCCGGCAGGTACTCGTAAATTTTTACCCCCGCCTCTATAAGCTCCGTATAGTAGGAGTGGGCCAGCATGAACGCTGACTTTTTATCGGGAATATGAGGCATGATGATGACCGTGTCCACCCCGCGCTTTGCCGCATAGGTCAGGGCTGTGATCATATCATCATCGAGCACCAGATAAGGGGTCATAATGTACACATATTTCTTTGCCTGATAGATAATATCCAGATAAAGCTGGTGTCCCACCGGTTCCCCGTCGATCGGGCTGTCAGAAAACGGGATCGAAAATCCGTCCATGTCAAGCTCCGGAGAATGGAAATAATCCCCGGTATCAAGATATGGGCTGTAATCAAAATCCGAATCCGGCTTTTTTGAGCAGACATCCCACATCTGGAGGAACATCACCGTAAAGTTCTTCACGGCTTCTCCCTTCAGGCGGATCGCATTGTCCTTCCAGTGGCCAAACCGGACTTTCCGGTTGATATACTCATCCGCGAGGTTCACGCCGCCGGTGTAGGCGGTATGGCCATCGATCACAAGGATCTTTCTGTGATCACGGTTATTCTGGCTTGTAGAGATCGCCGGGCGGATCGGATTGAAGATCCGGCAGCGGATTCCCTTTGCCTCCAGCTCCTTCGGATAGTCGTGGGGCAGGTTGGAAAAGGAGTTCATGCCATCATAGAGGATTCTTACCTCTACGCCCTCTTTTGCCTTCTGTTCAAGGATCTTCAGGATCGAATCCCACAGGATCCCTTTTGAAATAATGAAATATTCGACAAAAATATATCTTCTGGCCTTTTGGAGCTCCTGAAGGACATCCGTATAGAACTCATCTCCCAGCGGAAAATATTTGAAGTTCGTGCGGTCCCAGGTAGGATAACCGCCGCTTTTCTTCATATAAAGGCTGAGATTCGCATTTCTCCGGCTCCTGCGGCTAAGCCGTTCATAGACAGCCGTGTCCTGCTCCAGAAAGTGGTCCGTCCTCTTCTGAACCTCGGCGATCCGTTTGGCGAAGATCTTCGTCTCCATCTGAAGCTGGACAAACACGTAGAACAAGGTTCCGAATACCGGAAACAGCAGGACAGGGATCAGCCACGCCATTTTAAAGCTGGCGTTCTGCTTTTCGTTCAGGATATGGATCGTGAGAATCGCGCTGATCAACGCGAAGGAGCCGTATCCCCAGGCCTGATATTTGTTATCCAGCCATACATAGATCCAGAAGAAAAACGCCAGCTGCAGCGCGATAAACAGCAGGAAGAACATGGTTCGTCCAAATACGACCCTTAAAAGGCCACGCTTTCCTCTTCCCTTCATTTCATCCATTTCGATCATAAATTATGCCTCATATCTTCTGTTAAACCGCCGGAGACTGTTTCCCCGGCGGCTTCTTTTCATCTGCTCCTCAACGCAGCCTGTGCATCAGGAGCATTTAATCTTCCAGTGCCTGTCTTAAATCTTCAATAATATCATCCGCATCCTCAATTCCAACGCTGAGCCGGATCAGGGACGGATCAACTCCCGCCTCCACGAGCTGCTCATCGGTGAGCTGGCGGTGGGTATGGCTTGCCGGATGGAGAATGCAGGTTCTTGCATCGGCAACATGTGTGACGATAGCAACGAATTTCAGTTTGTCCATGAACTCTCCTGCCGCCTGTCTTCCGCCCTTTAATCCAAAAGAGATCACGCCGCAGCTTCCGTCCGGCATATATTTTTCAGCCAGAGCATGGTACTTATTCTCCTTTAACCCCGGATAATTGACCCATGCCACGTCCTCTCTCGCAAGCAGCCACTCCGCAACCTTCTGAGCGTTCTCGCAATGCTTCGGCATTCTCAGGTGCAGGGTCTCAAGACCCACATTTAAAAGGAAGGAGTTCATCGGGGACGGGATCGAACCCAGATCACGCATAAGCTGCGCGGTCGCCTTTGTGATATAGGCTTTCTTACCGAAGCGCTCGGTATACACGATTCCGTGATAGGATTCATCCGGTGTGGTAAGTCCCGGGAATTTATCCGCATGGGCATTCCAGTCGAAGTTTCCGCTGTCAACGATGCAGCCGCCGACAGTCATCGCATGTCCGTCCATATATTTTGTGGTAGAATGGGTCACAATATCCGCGCCCCACTCGAACGGCCGGCAGTTGATCGGTGTCGCGAACGTATTATCCACGATAAGCGGCACCCCATGTCTGTGGGCAATCCGGGCAAACTTCTCAATATCGAGAACGACAAGAGCAGGGTTCGCGATCGTCTCACCGAATACCATTTTTGTATTCGGGCGGAACGCCTTCTCGATCTCCTCCTCCGGTGCGTCCGGATCCACCAGTGTCACATCGATCCCCTGTTTCTTCATTGTCACTGTAAACAGGTTGGAGGTTCCGCCGTAGATCGTCGCTGCGCTGATAATATGGTCACCCGCATTGCAGATATTGAAGGCCGCATAGTAGTTCGCCGCCTGTCCGGAAGATGTGAGCATCGCAGCCACTCCGCCTTCCAGCTCACAGATCTTTTCCGCTACCGCATCATTCGTCGGGTTCGCAAGTCTTGTATAGAAATACCCATCTTCCTCCAGATCGAACAGTCTTCCCATCTGTTCGCTCGTCTCATATTTAAAAGTTGTGCTCTGATAAATCGGAAGAACTCTCGGCTCTCCGTTCTTTGGTTTCCATCCGCTCTGGATGCAGATCGTTGCCGGTTTTCTCTTTTCTCCCATGATCGTTTCCTCCATTATGTCTGACATATGGACTGCGCAGGAAGCGCAGACCTGCTGAATGCTTCCATCATAGCACACTTTATCTTTCGCATCAACCTACTAAAGTCCTATAATTGTTCTGCGGTTACTGTATGCGGGCAGGAATTTTCCGATCTGAAAATTCTGTACAATACAGCGGTGGCATTGGATTTTTCCGCCGCTTCATGAATCTGGCATTGGAAATTGACTTTTTCTTCTAAAAAGATTAAAATAGAGACAATATATCGCCGCCTTTTAAGGCG
>OJNK01001514.1_pt1 | contig 11031 bp, 9 predicted proteins | sample 1597811 | NCBI WGS metagenome assembly OJNK01 (sample SAMN00265073, study PRJEB22529) | human gut metagenome
GATGCATTCGGCAGCTGCCACCGTGCACACTGCTCCACCGCAGGCGTCACCGACTTCATCAAGGATACCGCTGTTGGTTACCTGATGGAGAAGGAGATCAAGTATCTGGGCAACGCTGTGAACGATCCCGTTCGTCCCTTCACCGCTATTCTAGGCGGCGCAAAGGTCGCAGACAAGCTGAATGTCATCTCCAACCTGCTGGAGAAGGTCGATACCCTGATCATCGGCGGCGGCATGGCTTACACCTTCGTCAAGGCTCAGGGCTACGAAGTCGGCAAGAGCCTGTGCGACGATTCCAAGCTGGATTACTGCAAGGAAATGATGGCCAAGGCTCAGGAGAAGGGCGTGAAGCTGCTGCTGCCCGTTGATGCTGTCTGCATCAAGGACTTCCCCGATCCCATCGATGCTCCTGTTGAGACCACTGTTGTTCCTGTCACCGCGATCCCGGCTGACATGGAAGGCTGCGACATCGGCCCCGAGAGCATGAAGCTGTTTGCCGATGCTGTCAAGGCATCCAAGACCGTTGTGTGGAACGGCCCCATGGGCGTGTTCGAGAACCCCACTCTGGCAGCTGGCACTCTGGCAGTTGCTAAGGCTATGGCTGAGAGCGACGCTACCACCGTGATCGGCGGCGGCGACAGCGCAGCAGCTGTGCAGCAGATGGGTCTGGGCGACAAGATGACCCACATCTCCACCGGCGGCGGCGCTTCTCTGGAGTATCTGGAGGGCAAGGAGCTGCCCGGCATCGCTGTCATTCAGAACGCATAATTTTTCCGGCATCGTAAATGGGTGCGGCGGCTTCAGCGCCGCCGCACCTTTTTGTTTGTGCACAGACTGCACATATAGAAGGTAAATAAAGGAGATAGAGTATCATGGATAAGGCAAAGCGCAAGGCTATCATTGCAGGCAACTGGAAGATGAACAAGACTGCCTCTGAGGCTGCTGTTCTGGTGGACGAGCTGGTTCCCGCTGTTCAGGACGCAGGCTGCGAGGTGGTCATCTGCACCCCGTATACCGATCTGGTCACCGCTGTGGAGAAGACCAAGGGCACCAACATCCATGTGGGTGCTGAGAATGTTCACTTCGAGAAGTCCGGCGCTTTCACCGGCGAGATCAGCGCTGACATGCTGGTGGATCTGGGCGTGGAGTACGTCATCGTGGGCCACTCTGAGCGCCGCCAGTACTTTGCAGAGACCGACCAGACCGTGAACAAGCGCGCTCTGGCTGCTCTGAACGCCGGCCTGAAGGTCATCATCTGCGTGGGCGAGAGCCTGCAGCAGCGTGAGGAGGGCGTCACCGAGGAGCTGGTCCGGATGCAGACCAAGATCGCTCTGCGCGACGTGACCGCTGAGCAGATGGCAAATGTCGTTATCGCCTACGAGCCCATCTGGGCCATCGGCACCGGCAAGACCGCTACCGCCGATCAGGCTGAGGAAGTCTGCGGCCAGATCCGCAAGGTCATCGGTGAGGTGTACGGCGAGGCAGTTGCCGAGGCTACTACTGTCCAGTACGGCGGCAGCATGAACGCCAAGAACTGCGAAGAGCTGCTGAGCAAAAAGGATGTGGACGGCGGCCTGATCGGCGGCGCATCCCTGAAGGCTCCCGACTTTGCAGTGATCGTCAACGCAGCCACCAAGGGCTGATAAAACCGCAAAATAAGCCTTTTCCACTGCGGAAAGGCGGCACGAAGTGCCGGATGAGGGGTAGCTGCGGAGAATGCGCTCTATCGGGCACATTGCAGGCGCTGCCCCTTGTTTTTATTGAAAATAGTGTTCTCAAATCAAAGGAGATTCATTTTTATGGCAAAGAAACCTGTTCTTCTGTGCATCATGGATGGCTTCGGCTGGGTGCCGGAGGAGACCTTCGGCAACGCCGTGGTCGCCGCCAAGAAGCCCCATCTCGATGCTCTGATGGCAAAATATCCCATGACCACCATCGATGCTTCCGGCATGGCCGTCGGCCTGCCCGATGGCCAGATGGGCAACTCTGAAGTCGGCCATACCAACATGGGCGCAGGCCGCATCGTGTATCAGCAGCTCACCCTCATTACCAAGTCCATCAAGGACGGCGAAATGCTCCAGAACCCGGTTCTGGTCAAGAACATGAAGGCCGCCATCGATGCCGGCAAGGCCATCCATCTGATGGGTCTGGTGGGCACCGGCGGTGTGCACAGCCACGCAGACCACTGGTTCGGCGTGCTGGAAATGGCAAAGCATCTGGGTGCAAAGGACGTCTACCTGCACTGCATCACCGATGGCCGTGATACCGACCCGCACTCCGGCAAGGGCTTCCTGGCCGACCTGCAGGCCAAGCTGGACGAGCTGGGCATCGGCAAGATCGCCAGCGTCTCCGGCCGTTACTACGCCATGGACCGCGATAACAACTGGGATCGTGAAGAGAAGGCATATGCTGCCTTTGTCTACGGCGAGGGCAACCATGCCGCCAACGCCGCCGAGGCCATCGAGGCTTCCTATGCAGCAGACAAGACCGATGAGTTCGTTCTGCCCTGCGTCACCTGTGAGGGCGGCCGCGTGCAGGACGGCGACACTGTGATCTTCATGAACTTCCGCCCCGACCGTGCCCGCCAGATGACCCGTATCTTCTGCGACGACGCTTTCACCGGCTTTGAGCGCCGCGGTGGCCGCAAGCAGGTGAACTATGTCTGCATGGCCGAGTACGACGCCACCATGCCCAACTGCGAGGTGGCCTATCCCCCTGTGGAGCTGAAGAATGTTCTGGGCCAGTACCTGTCCGAGAACGGCAAGACCCAGCTGCGCATTGCCGAGACCGAGAAGTACGCCCATGTCACCTTCTTCTTCAACGGCGGCGTCGAGGCTCCCTACGAGGGCGAGGACCGCTGCGTGATCCCCAGCCCGAAGGTAGCAACCTATGACCTGAAGCCCGAGATGAGCGCCCCCGAGGTTGCTGCCGAGTGCGTCAAGCGCATCGAGAGCGGCAAGTACGATGTGGTCATCCTGAACTTTGCAAACTGCGATATGGTGGGCCACACTGGCGTATTCGATGCTGCGGTCAAGGCCGTTGAGGCTGTGGATACCGCTGTGGATCAGGTAGTGTCCGCTGTGCTGAAGGCCGGCGGCTGCGCCTTCATCACCGCCGACCATGGCAACGCCGAGAAGATGATGAACCCGGACGGCACCCCCTTCACCGCACACACCACCAACGTGGTGCCCTTTGTGGCTGTTGGCTGCGGCGATGTGAAGCTGCGTGAGGGCGGTTGCCTTGCCGACATCGCACCCACCATGCTGCCCTATATCGGCCTGCCCGTCCCGGCTGAAATGACCGGCAAGAGCATCATTGTGGAGTAATTGATTTTTGAGACCGAGTAAATAAAAGGGGCTGTTGCAAAATAGCTCTCTGAAAAAATGCACAAAACCCGGAACCTTTTCACAGCTAAAACGGCTTAAAAAAGGCTCCGGGTTTCTGATTTTGTGCTATTGCTTTGTGCAAGTTGCTATCGTATTTTTATTTTGCAACGGCCCCTTTTAAAGGTAGAGGTTGATTGAAAAATTGGTGTAAGCTAGTGTATAATAAAAATAAATAGGAGGATGGGAAATGAATCAGAATGAACAACTTATTTTATGGGCAGGCGTGGCAGTTGTTGTAGCAATTGCAGTCATTGGGCTAATAGTTTCGAAAATACAGCAAAAAAAGGATGAAAAATTGAAAGCATATGTTTTAGAAACAAGTGAGCGATATCGAGATATTTTAAAATTGAACGAAGAATTTATGTTTCTGGAACTACCTGAAAGCTATACTTATCACAGACAGGTTAATAGTAAGGCACAACTTGCACGTTTTAATTATGATGGATTTCTTGAGGAAATTATAGAAAATGATCGAATGAAATTTGAAGAAATTATTCGGCGAACGAAAATAAATAGGGAAATGTTAAAAGCGTATACGGAGAAGCTTAAATGCAGCGTGGCGAAGCTTCGTGAAAAAGAAGAAATCTTAGACAAAAACATCCCTTTCAAAAAATACCGGATATACGAAGAAAAAGTAACGGAATCACTTGTCAGGGAACCGGTGACAAACCCTGAAATTTTTTGCTATGTAAGCTACACGAGTCCTAAAGGACGAAATTCCTATCAAGATGAAAAACTTTATAGTATAGATGAAGTGATTGCACACCTCAACACCGTAAATAGGCGGAACAGGCAGAAAGAATCTAAAGAATATCAGCGTAAAATAATGACAGATTCTTTAAGATACGACATCATGAAGAGAGATGGATTTCATTGTGTGCTGTGTGGTCGAGGTGCAGAGGATGGAGTGAAACTTCATGTTGACCATATAATTCCTGTTTCAAAAGGTGGTAAAACAGTTCCTGAAAATCTACGGACGCTCTGCGAAAATTGCAATCTTGGTAAAAGAGACAAGTATGACAATAATAGTGTGAACTGAGAAATCTGTAGATTGATACGAATTGAGATTCTACAATCAAAACTTTTCTTTTTTCCCCATCCGTGCTACAATAAACATGAATTTTGAATTGTAGGAGAAGCGGATGGAAACTATTCACAAGCATATCGTTCTGGGCATTCTGGCCCATGTGGACTCTGGCAAGACCACCCTTTCGGAAGCCATGCTCTACCGTTCCGGCGCGATCCGCAAACTGGGGCGCGTGGATCACAAGGACGCCTTTCTGGACACAGACGCGCTGGAAAAAGCCCGTGGGATCACTATTTTTTCCAAGCAGGCACTGCTGACGGCAGGCAGCACGGATATCACCCTGCTGGACACTCCCGGCCATGTGGATTTTTCCACCGAGACCGAGCGCACTCTGCAGGTTTTGGATTATGCCGTGCTGGTGGTCAGCGGTACCGATGGCGTGCAGAGCCACACCGAAACGCTCTGGCGGCTGCTGCGGCGCTACCATGTGCCCACCTTTGTGTTTGTAAACAAGACCGACCTGCCCGGCAAGAGCAAGGAAGAGTTGCTGGCCCAGCTGAATCATCGCCTCGGCGAAGGGTTTGTGGATTTTGGCATGCCGCAGGCCGACCGGGATGAAGCGTTGGCTCTTTGCGATGAGAACCTGATGAACCGGATGCTGGAGGCTGGACAACTGACAGATGCCGAGATCATCCCGGCCATTGCCCGGCGGCATGTTTTCCCGTGCTGGTTCGGCTCGGCGCTCAAGCTGGACGGTGTGGAGGAGCTTCTCACCGGACTGGACCGCTTTACCCGCCCGGCTCCTGCACTGGATACCTTTGGGGCCAAGGTGTTCAAGGTCTCGCAGGATGAGCAGGGTGCCCGCCTGACCTGGCTGCGCGTTACCGGCGGGGAGCTGAAGGTGAAAGCACAGCTCTCGGGCGAAGCGGACGGCGAGCCTTGGGCCGAAAAGGCCAACCAGCTGCGGCTGTACTCCGGTACAAAGTATACACTGGCAGAGACCATCCACCCCGGGCAGGTGTGTGCTGTCACCGGCCTGACCAAAGCCCGTCAGGGCGAAGGCCTTGGCGCAGAGCGCGACAGCGACCTGCCGGTACTGGAACCGGTACTCAGCTATCAGGTGCTGCTGCCGGAGGGCGCAGATGTGCACGCGGCGCTGGGCAAGCTGCACCGGCTGGAGGAAGAGGAGCCTCAGCTCCATGTGGTATGGAACGAAACGCTGGGCGAGATCCATGTCCAGCTCATGGGCGAGATCCAGCTGGAAGTGCTGCGCAGCCTGCTGGCAGAGCGGTTTGGCCTGAACGTGGAGTTCGGCCCCGGCGGCATCCTTTATAAAGAGACCATCACGGAGCCCATGGAGGGTGTAGGCCATTACGAGCCGCTGCGCCACTACGCAGAAGTGCATGTCAAGCTGGAACCGCTACCGCGCGGCAGCGGAATGCAGTTTGCCGCCGACTGTCGGGAAGAAGTGCTGGACAAAAACTGGCAGCGCCTTGTGCTGACCCATCTGGAAGAAAAACAGCACCTTGGCGTGCTGATCGGAGCGCCGTTGACGGACGTGAAGATCACCCTCATTGCGGGCCGTGCCCACCTGAAGCACACAGAGGGCGGAGATTTCCGGCAAGCGACCTACCGCGCTGTGCGGCAAGGCCTGATGATGGCCAAAAGCCAGCTGCTGGAGCCGTGGTACGCCTTCCGGCTGGAAGTGCCGGTGGAAAGCCTTGGCCGTGCCATGACCGATATCCAGCGCATGGAAGGCAGCTTTGACCCGCCGGAAAGCGGAGAAGAAACTGCTGTGCTCACCGGTTTTGCGCCGGTAGCTGCCATGCGCAGCTACCCCATGGAAGTGGTCAGCTATACCCGCGGTCGTGGACGGCTGACCCTGACGCCGGATGGCTGCCGGCCCTGCCACAACGCGGCGCAGGTCATCGAAGCCGCAGGCTATAAACCGGAACATGACCTTGAAAATCCCGCAGATTCGGTGTTCTGTGCCCATGGAGCAGGCTTTGTGGTGCCATGGGATCAGGTGCGCAGTCACATGCATGTGGACAGCGGCTGGGGAAAAGCCGCGCGCCCGGAACCGGAGGCGCAGACTGTGCCGCAGCGCCGGGCCATGGCCTACCGCGCCACTCTGGAAGAGGATGCCGAACTGCTCAAAATTTTTGAGCGCACTTATGGGCCCATCAAGCGGGACCCGCTGGCCGCATTCCGCCCGACGCAAAAGCGGGAACGTCCGGATTTTGACGCTCAGCAGTGGGAGATCCTGCCGGAATATCTGCTGGTGGACGGCTATAACATCATCTTCGCATGGGACGAGCTGAACGCCCTTGCAAAGGACAGTCTGGAAGCCGCCCGGCATAAGCTGATGGACATTCTGTGCAACTATCAGGGCTACCAGAAGTGCAACCTCATCCTTGTGTTCGATGCCTACCGGGTGCCGGGCAGTCCGGGCTCCATCGAGCAGTACCACAACATCCATGTGGTCTACACGAAGGAAGCAGAAACGGCGGACATGTTCATTGAACATGTCACCCATGAGATCGGCAAAGGACGCCGCGTGCGCGTGGCCACTTCCGACGGTATGGAACAGATCATCATTCTGGGGCACGGTGCGCTGCGCGTCTCGGCCCGCATGTTCCACGAGGAAGTGCAGAACGTGGAAAAGCAGATTCGCGCCCTTGTGCAGGGGCAGGCGTGAGCTTTGAGAAACAACAGATTTTAAATCGTTTTCTGGAGGTGTCTTTATGGCTGTGGAAATAACCAAAGATTTCGTCTGGCAGGCCATCCCGCCGCGCCCGCGTGAAAGCCACAAGGGCACCTTTGGCGCTGTTCTGGCCGTTGCGGGCAGTGCGTCTTACCGTGGTGCGGCCCTGCTTGCCGCCGAGGGAGCTCTGCGCACCGGTGCGGGCATCGTGACCCTTGCCAGTGTGGAGCCGGTGCTCGCTGCTGCCGCAGCCCGCCTGCCGGAGTGCTGTCTGTGCCCGTGCGCCGCAGGGGCCGAAGGCGGCATCTCACCGGAAAGTATCCCGTTTATTCAGCGACAGAAGGCTACAGTGCTGCTGCTGGGCCCGGGCCTTGGCGGTACGGCCCAGAGTGCAGCCCGCGCAGCGGAGACACGCGTACTGGTACAAAGGCTTCTGCCGGGCTTTGCGGGCAGTGCAGTGCTGGACGCTGATGGCCTGAATGCCGCCGCGCAGCTTTTGGCTGAGGGGAAGGCGCTGCCCCATCCGACGGGCGAGTTGATCCTTACGCCGCATCCCGGTGAAATGGCCCGGCTCACCGGCCTTTCCGTGGCAGAAATCAGCGCCGACCGTGAGAAAATTTCCCGGCAGTATGCGAAAAAATGGAACGTCGTGGTGGCACTCAAGGGTTCCCGCACCATTGTAGCTGCGCCGGATGGCCGTACATGCGTGAATCCCACCGGCAACCCGGGCCTTGCCCGGGGCGGCAGCGGGGATGTACTGGCCGGTATGACGGCGGCCCTGCTGGCCTGCCGTCTGCCTGCGTTTGAAGCTGCTTCCTGTGCGGTGTATCTGCATGGTGCCGCAGCTGACCGTGCTGCTGCGCTTTGCGGGGAGTACGGGATGCTGCCGCATGATATCCTGCCGCAGCTTGGCCGGATGTTTGCGGAAAATCAGAGATAAAGGGCTTGTGCACAAAGCCTATTTTAAGTACCGAGAACAAAAGCGAGAAAAGGAACGAATTCACGCCATTAGGGATAAAGTGCGTTTCTCTTCCATCTGGTCATACAGATCACGCGCCCACAGCATAGAGGGCAGCGTGTCCATCCACCTCAATCTGGTGCTGGTGAAGCTGCTGGAACTGCATTCAGTTCATCCAATCTTGCTTCTTTCAAGCGAACATCATAGTAGGCCAGATAATAAAAGTACTCTTATGCGGGCATTCGAAAGGAAGATTTACTTATGTCCGTCAATTATGTTGCTTTGGGAAAACGTATTGGTTATTTCAGAATGCAGTGTGGTAATATCACCCAGGAAGCCTTAGCCTCTAAAATCAATCGCAGTCGTGAATTTCTGGCCAAAATTGAAAAAGGCACAGAACACCCCAGCGTTGCCACTCTGGTCGATATTGCCGACGCCCTCTGCATTTCCATTGATGATTTGTTGATAGACAGTCTTCACTATTCCGTTTCAACTTCCAACACCGAATTGCATCGTCTGTTATTGGACTGCAACGAAACTGAGCAGGAAATCATTATCCGCACGGCGAAGGAGTTAAAGGCCACTCTCGTCAGCCTTGGAATTTAACATCCATCCGTATTAAAATCACAAAATAAAAAGGCCCGCATAAGCCGCAGACGCACCCTCGAATCATCTTGGGTGCTGTCTGTGGTTTATGCGAGCACTTATTATGTTAGCTTATTCTCTTACTATCAAGCAGGCATATTGTTGCTGCGTTCACTCCGCTTCATTCCCATAAAAGGAGGAACAGAAGCACGGCTCAGTCCTTTCTCATGGGCTTTCATCAGCTGGTACTCGTGCGTAGCCACTGCATCAATAAATTCACGCTGCTTCGGTGTTGCATGGTAATAATCTGTTTTAAAGCGTTTGCATACGCCAAATAAAACATTCAAATATTCCATTGTATCATTGCTCATAGGAGCAACCTGCAGCTCAAGTTCTTGATCTTTCATACTGAACCCTCCAATCTTTAAGATAAGTAGGTACTGAAAATTTCTTGTGCGCCTTCATCAGCCAGCATAAGCAGCTTTGGGCCTCCCGAATGTGGCTGAAAAATCGGAACTGCATGAAAATCTTTGATGTAGTGATCATACAGTTCATCTGTTTTTGCTTCAAAGGTAACAATGCCGCCATGCCCACTATCAATTGACAATTGAATACCATAGGCAATCATCATTCGGCCAATGCCTGCGTATTTCCGCACTGTGCTAATTGTCGGATTACTCTCAGGATGCGCTTCAATATTAGCAATAAAAACAGATATTCCGTGATCATCTTCTCGATATGCACCCAATGCTACAATTTCGCCAGCATCTGTTTTCGCCGCATACTTTTCCAGCTTTGGATCGCGGATAAATTCACTCGTCCAATCAGATTGCCACTTTTCCTTTGTAGAGGTCAGGTCTTCGTTGGTTGCCGATTCAATATCAATCTCAATTTGTTTCCCGGTCTCGTTTTCTACCACATAGTACTGGAGAACCATTTCCTCCACACTCCCTTCTATAGTTATTGTAGCATGAACTTTTCAAAAACGCAAATATCATTTCTCACTCTGCTTCGTAACTTTTCAGTACATCTTCAAATGTAAAACGAATTTTCACGCACTCATCGTTGAAAACCTCAATGCGGTCAATAAAGGTTTCCACCACATTCTGCGACAGGTGCATCACATCGCCAGCTTCTCCCACCGTATTCATCACGGCTTGCAAATTATCCGTATCCTTCTTCACAGGCTGGAAAATTTGATTTTTCTCGGTACGCAGCCTTTGAATCTGCTCCATCTTATCATCTTCCTGCACTCTGTAGGCATCTCTCTGCCGGATGAACTCTTCCTTACTCATATTCCCGTCGGCATACTGCTCATACAGTGCAACACGAAGTTTTACGAGCTCTGCCTTTTCTGCACTCAGCTTTTCTTCCTGCCGTTCCAGTGCGGAAAAGCAAATCAACGCTTTGCGTTCCCGTTCGTGCAGGATTTCCAGTACATGCTCCGCCTGCTTTATCTGCACTGTCAGTGCGTTTCGGACAATCTCTTCCAGCAATTCCTCAGAGATCGGGATTCGCTTGCAGGGACTGTCCACCGCTGTGGCTGAGAATCTGCAGTTAAACGAGGGGCCAAGCTTCTTGAGAACACGATATTTCATCAGTTTCTGGCAGTAGCCGCAGTAGACCTTGCCTTTCAAGGGATACTGGTGCTTTGTGTAGTTCCCGGCCTGGTGTTTTCCATGCTGCAGCATGATGACCATTTGTGCCTGTTCAAATTCCTCCGGGGTCACAATGGCGGCATGGCTGTCCTCAATACGTACCTGCTGTTCCAAAGGGGCGCGTAGCACCCGATGCTTACAGGGAACCGGCATAATGAATTTCGCGCCCACATAAGTTCCCTTATACTTCTCATTTTTCAGAACATGGTAAACCGTTCCACTTGTCCAATGGCTGCGCTGCAGATCCCATGCTTTCTGCTCACTGTACACATGGTTTTCCGCCACATGATACGCTGCCGGGGTCGGGATCTGCTTTTCATTCAGGATTTTTGCGATGGTGCCTGTTCTGTTGCCCTGCAATGCCAGTTCAAAAATCAACCGCACATATCGACTGGCTACCGGGTCGAGGATCAACTTATGACAGTCGTTCGGGTCCGACAGGAATCCAAACGGGCGGTATCCTCCGAGATACATTCCTTTTTTCTGCATCACATGGTCTGCTGCCGCGATTTTGGCAGAAAGATCCCGGCTGTAGGATGCGTTGATGATGTTCTTAATGGCTACTTCCAGTCCGCGTATATCGTTCCCGGCCTGCATTCCACTGTCATACCCATCGTTGACAGAGATGAATCGAACGCCCAGCAATGGAAAAATGCGCTCCATAGAGATGTCTTATAAAGTAAAAATACTGCGGCAGACAGGTGTTGCGCCTG
>OJNK01001515.1_pt1 | contig 11030 bp, 11 predicted proteins | sample 1597811 | NCBI WGS metagenome assembly OJNK01 (sample SAMN00265073, study PRJEB22529) | human gut metagenome
ATCGTTAAAGAGCCCACCTGCACAAAAGCCGGCGAGAAGCGAGCCTATTGCAGTACATGCAACAAGTGGTATCCAGAGCTCGCGCCGGCAACGGGCCACAGCTGGTATAAGTACTATACAAAAGAGCCTACCTGCACCACGGCAGGAGAATACTACACCTACTGCCGGAATTGCCCTGCGAGCCAGGGGCGCTCCACAGAACCTGCCACGGGTCACTTCTGGGTCGTCTGGAAGCGAGTATTTGCTACATGCACCACGCCGGGATATACCGAATTTGTCTGCGACGACTGCGGCGCGGATGGGGGGACCACGACGACGCCCGCCAAGGGGCACAGCTTCGGCGCGTGGTTTACCACGACGCAGGCCACCTGCACGGAGGAAGGCATGCAGAAGCGGGAGTGCGCAACCTGCGGTGCGACGGAGACAAAATCGATCGCCAAGACGGGACATAAATTCGGCGCGTGGTTCACCACGACGCAGCCTACCTGCATGGAGACCGGCATCCAAAAGCGGGAGTGTACGCAATGCAGTGTAACGGAGACAAAACCGATTGCCAAGACGGATCACAATTGGGACGCCGGGAAAGTGGTCGCACAACCGACAACAAGCCAAGAGGGAGTTATGCAATGGATATGCAATATGTGCGGCACGATACGCACAAATCCAATTCCCAAGCTCAAGCCGGGAACGACTGCGGCTCCGCGCACAACACCGACTCCGGCGCCTACGGCTCCACCACGCACATCCGCCACAGCTACACCGAAGGCCTCGCCCACGGCATCACCTAATGCGGCTGCCTCGGCCTCGCCGGGAATTTCGCCTACGGCTTCACCCGGCGCATCAATTTCGGGGACAGCAGATAGCGACGGAAAGAATGGAGATAGGGGCGAAAAGAGCGGATTTGGTGAGAACGCTGTCGGTAAAGATGTTCCTCAAAAGCACGAAAAGAACAATGTGCAGGCGGCAGAACGCAGCTTCTCCGTGGGAACAATCCTTGTATTCACACTTGTGCCAACGCTTTTGATTGTTGCTGCCGTCGTTTTTCTACTCGTTTGGAGAAAGAAAAAAAGACAGGTTTAACGGACATTCTTTCCGGATAGTGAAGAGGTTAGCTCATCGTACAGCGCGTCCCGCCAATGAGCGACCGTTCATGAAAGATTGGCAGATTGATAATTCTATTACACGCTGGGATTACAGATCTATTTCACAGGTGTGATTGATATACATTTAGAAAGGAGTGGTTATGTTGCAGGTTGTAATTCAGAAAATTCCGGAAAATTTGCAGGAATTTGAAATTCTTGCCGCTGAAGGGCTGCAGCCGGAACATATCTGCGCACTGTTTCTGTGTGCATTGGCGCTGTTTGACAGGGACAAAGATGCAGGCGTTGCTGCGATGAACCTTCTGCGCGGTCCTAAGCCCATGACACCGTATGACTGTCAGTTTCTGCGCGACCGACTGCGCGGCAAGGTCTATCTGCCGCTTGCATATTTTGAAGGCGCAACGCCGGAAAATGGGTATCAGCCGTGCGTACCATACACGCTGAACGTGCTGGCAGACCCCAGACCTCAGGATATAGAGCCGGGCTATATGCGCGTGTTTCTTAAAACGTCCGGCGCGGATTCACCGCGTCCCATGAAATTGCGGCAGAAGGCTTCGACCGGTGAATGGTTCCTCTGGGAATATTCCAGTATTCTCAGCGGCATCCGTATTCCCGCGGCGGAAGACCCGTGGGCATAGTAAGTTAAAGAAAGGGAGTACAGAAAATGGGACTCATTAAAGCAGCATTGGGTGCGGCCGGCGGCGTAATGGCCGACCAATGGAAAGAGTATTTTTACTGTGAATCAATTCCGGAAAACGTTATGGCGGTCAAGGGACAGCGGCGCGTTTCCGGACGCAGCAGCAACACAAAGGGAAGCGAAAACATCATCTCGAACGGCTCCGTCGTTGCGGTGGCGGACGGACAGTGTATGATCATTGTTGATCAGGGCAAGGTTGCGGAGCTTTGCGCCGTGCCGGGTGAGTTTGTCTATGACAGCTCGACGGAGCCGACGATCTTCTCCGGTGAGTTGGGAACCAGCATCTTAGACACGTTCAAGAATATCGGTAAACGCTTTACTTTCGGCGGCGAGCCGCCCAAAGATCAGCGTGTCTACTATTTTAACACGAAGGAGCTCATTGGCAATAAGTACGGCACGCCCTCTCCGGTGCCGTTCCGCGTTGTCGACCAGCGCGCGGGCATTGACATTGATATCGCCATTCGTTGCTTCGGCGAGTACAGTTACAGAATCAGTGACCCGATTCTGTTCTACACGAACGTATGCGGCAACGTCAGTGAAGACTATACCCGCGACCGTCTGGACGGTCAGCTGAAAACCGAGCTTTTGACGGCGCTTCAGCCCGCGTTTGCGAAGATTTCCGACATGGGAATCCGCTATTCCGCGCTACCCGGTCATACAATGGAACTGGCCGAGGCATTGAATGAAGTTTTATCCGGAAAATGGCGCTGCCTGCGTGGACTTGAGATCGTTTCCTTTGGCGTTTCGTCGGTCAAGGCGAGCGAAGAGGATGAGCAGATGATTAAGGAGCTGCAGCGTAATGCGGCGTTTATGGATCCGACGAGAGCGGCAGCCTATCTTGTCGGTGCACAGGCTTCCGCGATGCAATCTGCGGCGTCGAATCAGAGTGCAGGCCCTGCAACGGCGTTTATGGGCATGAACATGGCAGGTCAGGCGGGCGGCATGAACGCGCAGAATCTCTATCAGATGGGCGCACAGCAGCAAGCAGCGCAGCCTGCTCCGGCTCCGGCAGCTGCTGAAGGATGGAACTGTTCGTGTGGACAGAGCGGTATTACCGGAAAATTCTGCCCGAACTGTGGCAGTAAAAAGCCGGAACCAAAGCCTGCCGCCGAAAGCTGGAAATGTCCGCAGTGCGGCGCGACGGCAAGCGGAAAATTCTGCCCGGAATGCGGCACCAAAAAGCCGGAATCGCAGGCAAACGGCTGGACGTGTAGCTGCGGTGCGGTGAACAAAGGAAAGTTTTGCGCTGAATGCGGCAAACCAAAACCGGCCGGTGTTCCGCAGTACAAATGCGACAAATGCGGCTGGGAGCCGGCTGACCCGACACACCCGCCCAAGTTCTGCCCGGAATGTGGCGATCCGTTTGACGACGGGGATTTGAAGTGAAAAAAGCATCCATAATCGCTCTGACCATCGTGTCGGCGGTTGTGTTTATCGCACTGGCGAGCGTATCCCTGTATCGGTATTTTGTCGATAGCCGGATTCAAGATGGAGGTAGGATGGAAAACCCGGATACATACAGAGCAGGAAAAGATCTGGTGGAATTTGAGTGGCGACAAAACCACAGGAATTTTTACAGCTGCTTTTCACTGAAATTCTACCGGGAGAAGGATATGCCTCTGCTGACCGGCCGGTTTCCGGACCAATCCGGCGACGAGATGAGAGAAAGCGAAACGGATGCGTTTTCCAACCCAATCCCTTGGCAGCTTACGTGGGTGCAATGGTTTGAACTTCAGAATATGCTGGCAGAGTCGGATCTGCCCGCGTACCGAAAGCCGTCTCCAAATGTCCAGGACGAGACCGACAGCGAAATCCGGGTCATTTGGCGCACCGATGACGGGAACGAGATTCAAAAGCTCAGCGGCAGCCATGCAGAAGCGCTGGAGACCTTGGTGCTGCGTATTGCCGAAGAAGCTTATGCCACGTCAAACCTTGAAACGGAGTAATGCGAGGTATGCCAAACGGCAGTCGTACATTTTGCGCAGAATGTGGGGCCAAACGCCCTGCGAAAGAATAAAAACAAACCATACGATTTATTGTAACAGGAGGATTTACCATGAAAGGACATAAATTTTTGAAGGTTACCGGAATTCTGATGATCATTGCCGCAGTATTTTCCATCATTGCGGGTGTTCTTGTCGGTGGACTGGGTGTATTGGCGGCGGGACTCGGTGCGGAATCCGGTCTGACATTTCCGTATTGGGCGGCGTTGTTCCTGACGCTGGTCGGAGGAATTTGCCAGATGATTGCCGGAATCAAAGGCATTAAGCACAGTAAGCGCAGCGAAAAAGCAGGAAAGCTCATCGTGTGGGGCGCGATTGTGGCCGTATTCAGCGTATTGAGCATCGTGATGAGTCTGGTCAACGGCGGCGAGTTTAATGTCGTAAGCATCCTGACAGGAATAGCTATTCCGGCCTTGTATATCTACGGTGCGGTACTCAATTCCAAGGCAGACACGCAGTAACCGTATAATTCAAGTAGCATACACAAAGGAGTTTGATACATATATGGGACTGTTTGATAAAAAATATTGCGATATTTGCGGAGAAAAAATAGGGTTACTTGGCAACCGCAAGCTTGAAAACGGCAATCTCTGCAAAAACTGCGCCCAAAAGCTTTCCCCTTGGTTCTCTGATCGACGCAACAGCACTGTTGAGGAAATCAAGGCACAGCTTGATTACAGGGAAGAAAACCAGAAAAAGGTCGCGGCATTCCACACAACCAGAACGCTCGGCGCGGACACCAAGGTGCTTCTTGACGAGGACGCGGGAAAATTCATGGTGACACGTGCCAGAAATCTCGTGGAAGCCAACCCGGATGTTTTGGATTTTGCAGACGTGACCGGCTGTAATCTCGACATCGACGAGAGCCGCACGGAACTTAAGCGTGAGGATAAGGAGGGTAGAGAGATTAGCTACAATCCCCCGCGGTATGAATACTCCTATGATTTCTACATCACCATATTCGTCAACAACGATTACTTTGACGAAATACGCTTCAAGATCAATTCCGATTCCGTAGATATTACACCGCCTCCCGCAATGCGACCGGGGATGACGACCCGATGCAATCCGGAGACTAACGTTGAGTACCGCAATTGCAAAAAGCTCGGCGAGGAAATCCGGCAGGTTCTGACGCAGGTCCGCAAGGATGTGCGCCAGCAGATTGAACAGGAGGCCGCACCTAAAACGGCAGTCACCTGTCCCTACTGCGGCGCAACGACCACACCGGACGTGAACGGCTGTTGTGAATATTGCGGTGGCGCGGTAAGAGGATAAATATCCATCAAATGATAATTAAAGAAAGAAGGACAAAATAATGAAAAAGTTTGTAGCATTGCTTCTGATTGTGGTTACGCTTTTAACACTTTCTGCCTGTGGTAACAAGGATGCGTTAGCCGGAACATGGTCCGCCGAACTTGGCGCAGACGGTACGATCACATGGACATTCAACGGAAGCGGCAAATGCACCATGGAAAATGCTTATATGAAACAGGACGGTACGTACACCATTGAAGGTGATCAGCTTACGGTGACACTGGAGGCATGGAGTGATCCATCTACTTATACATTCTCCGTAGATGGAAACAGCCTTACCATGAATGAGAATTCCGGCTACGGCATCAGCGGCACCTTTACGAAAAAATAGCCGTGTAGCTTACCATTAACACTATCCGCCCTCTGACCTCTTAGAAAGGAGAAAAAACGATGAATAACCTTACAGGCAGCATGAAAGACGTTGCATTCGCTACCAGTCCCCGTGAATTTGATCTTCCCTATTCTACCACACTGGAAGAAATCATGCAAAAACTCAATGCGCGCAGAGCAGCATTCCAGATGCCATTCCAGATCAAAGGCGGCGTTCCCGGACAGCGCATCTCGTTTGAGAAAGAACCAAATGTGGACGTTGGCCTCTGGCTTTACCTCAAGGATGGCACACACATCCGGATTCAGCCGGTCATTACGGAGGCTAAGATGTCGGTTGGCGGTATGCGCGTTGATAAGAACAGCGCACTGCGCAAGGGTCTCAAGGGTGCGACGGTCGGTCTTGCAACGGAGCGTGGCGCCTATATTGACACCGTAACGGAAACCGTGAAGAAGATTTTGAACGGTGAGGCAGTAGAGGACTATGTTGCGCCGGAGGTTCCGGTCGAAACGAAGGACTGGATGACAACATTCCTGCTTTGCTTCTTCCTTGGCGGTCTTGGCGTCCACCGCTACTATGTCGGTAAGATTGGCACAGGCATTCTCTACACGCTGACGGCAGGTCTGTTCGGCATCGGATACTTTGTCGACTTTATCAAGATTCTCTGCGGTAAGTTTACCGACAAGGACGGAAACCTTATCCGGCGCGAAAAGAAATAAGAAAAAATGTCTCAGGTAGGCACGGCTGCTTTTTGCCGGGATTATACGTTGTTTTCTGCTGATCGGCAGATTTGTGCAACCCTGAAGGATATTGGGAGGAAATTATGAAACAGACGAAGACCAAGCTTCTATGCCTGATTCTTACGGCACTGATGCTGCTCAGCGGCCTCACCGCCTGCGGAAAGGATAAGGAGGGGAAAGACTCCAATTTAATCAAGCTCGGTGACTATGAGCTGCTCTACAAGGGCGCATGCATCATGGAAGATTCGGACGGAAACGACGCAATCGTTCTGACACTGGACTTCACAAACAACAGCAAGGAAAACGCCTCATATCTCTGGAGTGTCGATGAGACGGTTATGCAAAACGGTGTAGAACTGGAAGCTGCATCTATTATCACGGATTATGAGAACCTTGAAACCGTAGTGAGCGATCAGTTTACGGATGTTGCGCCGGGTGCAACGCTGGAAGTGCGGACAGCTTTCGTGCTAAAAGACACGACCAGTGAAGTCAAAGCGACCTTTGAGGAATTTCTCGGCAGCAAAAAAGGTACAATCACTGTTGACCCGGCTACGCTCAGCCGGGAAACAGTCTCCCATACGGAACCAGAGACCACCAATACGACCGGAGACACATTGCTCGATTGGTGGAACGGCGAATGGTACGGCTGGTGGAAGATGAGCGGTTGCTACGGCGATTATGAAAGCATGGAAGGCGACTGGTGGGATGTCTGCGGCGTCATTGATTTAGATACGGACTACACAGGCACAATCGAGCTTTGGGATGAGGACTACACGAGATCCGACCCTATGGCTTCCGCGCAGGTCAGTCTGAGCGAATCCGGAACCGGCGAGCACGGTACGGTGATGTCCGAGGGTGGCTGGTTTACAAACGTAACACTGGAGCATGCCGACTGGATCGTTGACCCCGGTCTTTTGGACTACGATGATATGATCTGGATCAGCGGCGACTATGAAGACGGCGATGACGAATTCCACTATGACATTTATCTGCGCCCGTGGGGTCTTTATTGGAAAGACATGGAGGAAGATGCGTATCCCTACCGGTATACCGACTGGTATCTGCCTCTGATTGACGCAGGCAAGTCTATGCCGGATGCCATCGGAGAAGGTGTTTCGGAGGGAAATGCTCCGACCAACCAGACGAATACGGCAGCTCCCGGCGGAAACGGCATCGTGACTGAGGAGCAGGTGCAAAAGGGCTACGTTTGGATGAACGAGGTCAATAATAATATTTTTGACGCAACCTATGATGATATCGTTGCCTACTTCGGCGTAGAAGGCGAGTTTGTCAAGGAAGAGTACAGCGACCACATGAAGGCAAACTACCGCTACTACAAATGGATATCCAAGGACGATGACTCCCATTTCATCTACGTCAATTTTAAGGAGAACGAGTCGGGCGTTTATACGGTGAGTGCGTACAACACCAGCGGCTTCTCCGGCACAGAAGCCATAGAAAAGTATCTGGACATCGTGAAGGCCGAGGCCGCCGAGGCGAACAAGGCAGCATCTGCAAACGCCGAGATGAAGGACTTCTCCGCGGAAATCGCCCAGTTTGCAAAAGACGATGTTAAGGTCAAGATCATGACGAAGATCCCGGTATCCGGCTGGTCGTTCGATGATAGTGGGCGCTGCCTGGTGGAAAACGACGATCCCACAGCGTTTGGCGCGGGCGCCATCAGATTCGAGGTAAGAACCAATGTGGAGGACTTCGACTACTACAAGGACGACTTTGAAAACTATCAGGACATCGACGATCGCGTGATCGGCGGCATCACCTTCAAAGGCCGCACCTACAAGCACATCGGCTACAATTGGATCCAGTATGTCGCGCAGCTTGACGACGGCCGCGCCCTTTCCATCGGACTGACGAAATTGGAGTGCGTTCCGGGAACGATGCCGGATATCATTCTCAACAATATGACGTTCCAATAAAAAACGGCTCCCCGCTACATTGTGGGGGGGGAGAATCCGGTTATTCGCGAAAAACGGGGGGTGATGCGGTGAAGTTCAAAGCGCTCCTCATCGCAGCAGGTCTGGGTATGAGCCTGCTCGGTCTGACCTCCTGCGGTCAGGTCGACGGATGCACCTATCCGTACCCGGAAACATCGGTCCTTTTTGACGATTTCCACATTACAAAAACCATTTACAGCCAAGGGACGATGAGGCTCTATTATCGCGGCGTACAGTTCAAAGACAATCCCATCCGCTGCTACGACGCGAATTTTGAGGATTTGGGCGATCAGTTTGACCATACGTTCCGAAACGGTATTCTGACCGTTCAGGCGGATTTTGCCGAAAAGATCAGCGGGCTGACAATCGAGGACAGGGCGCACGATATCATCTATCGTCTGCGTTATCTGGACTCCCCGCAGTTTGCATGGCTGGCAGACGTGTTTTGGTACGATGAAGGCTGGAGCGAAACGGGAGACCGCGAAGCGTATTACAGTGCGGCCGAGCTACAAGCGGAAGCCGACAGAAAAGCCGAAAGCCAAAAGGAAGCACAGGAGGTCTTTGCATTGCTGGAAGGCACGTGGGTTACGGAGGACGGCCTGCAAAAATATGAGTTTGTCGCAAATGAGGACAAAAGCGGTATGAACTGTTGTACTATGTGGTGGAACAACGAGACAGAAGAATGGTACAGCTGGAGCATTTTTGCCGAGTCCGCGTTCCGGACGAAGAGCTTTGACTTTGGTTGCGATGCAGACTGCGTTTACGACGAAATTGCAGAAAAGGCCGAAAAGCTGATTACCGTTATACTTGTCAACAGTGACCGTACAGCGGCTGATATGCGTATCTTGTACGATTCGGAAGAAAACGTCATAAAGGACACGGATGCAATTTATCACAAACAGTGAGTTTGCGGGACATATCCGGAAAATGCGGTTATAACTGTGTTCGGCACTACGGACTGCGCTTGCGGGCTGTAACGCCAACTGGGAAGTGAGGAACTTAGATGGCAACACAAATCACAAATTATCAATGTCCCGCCTGCACGGGACCACTCCATTTTGTAGGAGAATCCGGCAGGCTGGAGTGCGACTACTGCGGCTCAAGCTTCGATGTCGCAGAAATTGAAGCGCTCTATGCGGAAAAAGAAACAAAAGCAGCGGAAGCGGCGCAGAAGCAGGAAGAAACAGAAGCGGCTCAAAAAACTGCCGAAGCGGAAAAACAAAAGGCCGCCGCAGGCGGCTCTGACTGGGACACTTCCGGCCTGAACGAGGACTGGGGCACGGACGCGGCTGACATGAAGGCTTACAGCTGCCCGTCGTGCGGTGCGGAGCTGCTCTGCGACGCAACGACTGCGGCTACGTCCTGCCCATACTGCGGAAATCCGTCGGTGCTTCCGGGTCAGTTCGCCGGCATTTTGAAACCTGATTTTGTGCTTCCCTTTAAGCTGAGCAAGGAGGATGCCATCAAGGCGCTGAAGAAACACTATCGCAAAAAGCCGCTGTTGCCGTCAACGTTCTCCAAGTCCAATCATCTTGAGGAGGTCAAAGGCGTGTATGTACCCTTCTGGATGTATGACGGTGCGGCCAGCGGAAGCGTGCAGTTCCATGCTACCGCTGTACATAAGTACACCTCGGGAGATTATGAAATCACGGAGACAAGCCACTACGATGTGCGCCGCGCAGGTTCTATTGGCTTTGAGAAAATCCCGGTGGACGCGTCAAGCAAAATGCCGGACGACTACATGGATTCCATCGAACCGTATGACTATACAGACCTAAAATCGTTTTCCACGGCATATCTGCCCGGATTTCTGGCAGACAAATATGATGTGAGCGTTGAAAACAGCCGTGAACGGGCAGACAAGCGCTGCGCGGGTTCGCTGGTGTCTGCGCTGGAAAGCACGGTTTCGAATTACACCACCTGCAATGAAACGAGCCGAGACATCCGTTTGAAGCGCGGCAAAGTGCATTACGCGTTGCTTCCCGTCTGGATCTTGAATACAAAGTGGGAAGGAAAAGATTTCCTTTTTGCCATGAATGGTCAGACAGGTAAGTTGGTAGGCAACCTTCCTGTCAGCACGAAGCGGGTTGTCGGTTTGTTTGCAGCAATCGCGGCGTCACTCAGCGCCATCGGCGTGACTGCGCTGCTGCTTTTGGCACACTAGGGAGGGCGGAAAAATGAAAGAGAGAATACGCTGTCTCCTGCTGACGTTTATAATCGCGCTTGTATTCTGCGTGAATGTATCCGCAACCGAGCAGACAGGTGCACAGCTTTATTATGTGACGGATGAGGCTGGACTTCTTAGCGAAAACGAAAATATGATGCTGGAAAAGATGGCGGAAACCGTCTCCCAAAAATACGACATCGGTGTATATATCGTAACCGTGGAGGATTATCGTGACTTCCATTCTGAAGGTGTTTATAAGGCAACCTATACCATCTATCACGAATACACGATGGGCGAAGGACCGGACCGTGACGGGATCATGCTCCTGCTCAGCATGGATGATCGCGACTGGGCGATGTTCTGCTATGGCTCACGCTGCGAGTATGCGTTCAACAGCTATGGTCAGCAGAAACTGGAAAAGGTATTCCTTGATAACTTCGGTGAAAATGACTGGTACGGCGGCTTTGAGGATTACATTAAAGAATGCAGCGTCTATCTGGAAAAAGCAGCCTCAGGAAAGCCGGTTCGAGCGAGTTTGTTTTTTCCGATCCTTATCGTGATCGGTCTTTCCCTACTGGCAGCAGCCGTGATCGTCGCTGTGATATGGCAGAAAATGGAGAATGTATCAAAAAAAGCAACCGCTAACGCCTATGTTTCCGCGGGACTTCAGCTTACAGAGCAAACAGATCATTTTACCCATAAGACGACCTCCAGCCGGAAGATTGA
>OJNK01001517.1_pt1 | contig 11023 bp, 10 predicted proteins | sample 1597811 | NCBI WGS metagenome assembly OJNK01 (sample SAMN00265073, study PRJEB22529) | human gut metagenome
AAAACTGCCGATACTACAACAAGCACCGCTGCAAGAACCTGTGATACGGCAACTCCGTTGAAAAATTGCAGTTGATCTGTTCGAAGTCCTTCAATCCAGAATCTTCCGACACCATATCCAAACAGATACATCAAAAAGATTTCTCCATTAAATTTTTTATGCTTTCTCCACAATAACAGGATTATGAGCACACCGATATTCCATACCGACTCATACAAAAAGGTAGGATGCACCTGTATAAACTCAATTCCGTTGATTACCTCAATATGTTCCCGCATTTTTTCCGTGATATCCGATGCCCGAACTGCATCTATAGGAAGCTGCATGGCAAACAGATTGTTGGTATATTCTCCGAACGCCTCTCGGTTAAAAAAATTCCCCCATCTGCCGATAATCTGTCCCAATATCAGCCCAAGTCCTGCCGTATCCACAAGCAATCCAAAAGAAATCTTTCTTCTGCGCGAAAACACAAACACAGTAATCATAGCAGCGATTACTCCACCATAAATTGCAAGCCCTCCCTCGCGGAGATTCAGAATACTCAACAGATCATCTTTATACAAATCCCATGAAAACGCCACATAGTAAAGCCGGGCACCGATGATGGAAAAGATCACCGCATAGAGCGCCAGATCATAATAGGTCTCCGGGTTTTGTTTTGTCCGCTTTGCCTCTTTTACAGCCATCAAAACCCCTGCCAGAATCCCAATTCCTATAATCATTCCATAATATGCAATATCAAATCCGAATATCGATATCTTTTGTCCCACATGTTCCAAATGAATTCCCAAATTCGGGAAATTAATACTCTCTGTCATTTTCTTCCTTCTTTCTCAATCTCTACACATTGAATCGGAATAAAATAATATCTCCATCCTGCACAACATATTCTTTTCCTTCCAGTCTGACAAGTCCTTTTTCCTTTGCCGCTGTATAGGTTCCACAATCCATAAGATCATCATAGCTTACAATCTCTGCACGGATAAATCCACGTTCAAAATCAGAGTGAATCTTTCCGGCTGCCTGAGGCGCTTTTGTTCCTTTTTTAATCGTCCATGCCCTTACCTCCTGCTCACCTGCTGTCAGGTAGCTGATAAGTCCAAGCAGACTATAGCTTGCTTTGATGAGTTTTTCCAGACCAGACTCTTCCAATCCGAGATCTTCCAAAAACATCTTTTTCTCATCATCATCCAGCTCTGCAATCTCCTGTTCAATCTGTGCGCATACAACAAACACTTCACAGCCTTCTTTTTCTGCATATTCCTTGACAGCCTGCACTCCGTCATTGTCAGCTCCGTCATTTGCAAGATCATCTTCTGTCACATTTGCCGCAAAGATGACCGGCTTGTATGTCAGAAGATTATAACTTTCAAGAAGCGCCTGCTCATCTTCATCATTTACAGTAAAGCTTCTCGCCATCTTATTTTCTTCCAGATGTGCTTTGATTCGTTCAAGAAGTTCTAACTCTTTTGCTACCGCTTTATCATTGCGGGCCACTTTTACCGCTTTTGCAATACGTCTTTCCAACATCTCAATATCAGAAAAGATCAACTCTAAATTAATTGTCTCTATATCACGAATCGGGTCAATACTTCCATCTACATGCACGATATTACTGTCCTCAAAACATCTTACCACATGCACAATTGCATCTACTTCACGAATATTTGCAAGAAATTGATTTCCAAGTCCCTCTCCTTTTGACGCTCCTTTTACAAGTCCTGCAATATCAACAAACTCAATCGCCGCCGGGACAATTTTCTTTGTGTGATACATCTCTCCAAGTACGTTAAGACGCTCATCCGGCACTGTTACAACTCCCACGTTCGGGTCAATCGTACAAAATGGATAATTTGCCGATTCTGCTCCCGCCTTTGTCAAAGAATTAAATAATGTACTTTTTCCTACATTTGGTAAACCTACGATACCTAATTTCATTTTTGTCTTTACCTGTCCAGAAACCCTATAATTTTGCGGTTTTCTGCCTTTCTCTATATTTCTTGTACGCCCTTTTTACGCCCTTTTTGTTTAACTGGCGGCGTAGCTTGTTGAAATTGACGTATTGCATTTACCAGTGACTCATCCGTAACATGAACATATCTGTCCATTGTTGTTTTTATACTTGCGTGCCCTAAAAGCTGTTGCAGCACTTTAGGTTGTACGCCACGTTCAATCGCGCGTGTAGCATAGGTATGTCGTAAGGAGTGCATATAAAAGCGTTTGATTCCTGCTTCATCACACAATGAGAATGTGCTGCCACTTCAAGAAATAAGCCATTTTTTTGCTTCTGGCAGCGTTTTGAAATATCTATTTTGACGCGTACCATTTTTAGCATAAAATCTTGCGAAATATAAACTGTCCTTTCTTTGAAAAATACCTTTTCCACACTCTTTGCCTTTTAAATTTTTTCCCCATAACAGACTCCTTTCACGTAAAAAAAAGAGTCCAACGCAAATATAAAGTATATCACAAGGACTCCGTTTTTTCAATCTTAACGGAATCTATTTTTTTATGCTTCTTACCATCTCATATCCTTTCATTTTTCCATTTTTTATAATTATATACAGCTTGAATCAATAACAAAATCGCCATCGCAGTTGCGGCCAAACCTGTCCAAAGATTAGATTGAAATGTGTTATGAAAACAAATAAGAACGACAAACTCTATTGGAATCATCCATAATGTTCTAATAAATTTTCTTCTATAACTGAGTTTCCAGTAACAAAATGCAATTCCTTTATCAACTTTTTCACCCATTCCCCATCTTTTTGTCATGAATATGCATATTGTCATCGCTATAAATACAGGAAGTAAGAAAAATATAAAATCCACGATATCACCTCTTCTTAGCAATTTATGTAATGATACTATACTCCTGTAAAATTACACAACATGCATCATTAAATATTCGTAAAATCTATTTTCCGAATCTTAATCTAAAGGAACCTTCGCGTTTTTACAAATCAAAAAGTTAAAAAACCAATGCGATCTCGTTTATCATATCGCATTGACTTTCCTTTTTTCAACAGAAGCACACGGATTCTTCGTCTCTTGTCTCCATCAATATTACCAACCCTTTCGGAAAAGTAATCCTCACTTCTTCGTCCTGAATCTGATTGCTTACGCACAGGCTGTCATACGGGCAGAGCGTATGATCACAAAGTGGATATTTCGCCCCTTCAAGTGAAAAATGTTCCACAATTCCTCCCAACGGAAACACCGAAAAATAAGGTCCGAACGCATCCTCTTTTTTCAGGCATGTCTCTTTTCCAATCAGAGAAATCTTATTACAGACATCCACAATATAAGCTTCCACTCCTGCATCATACGGTATTTTTAACACTTGAATATTTGCCAGGACATGATCTATCCTTGTCCCGGTCCCTCCTAATATCCAAAGTTCTTTCACCTTCAACTCCAATGCAAGCCGCACCGCAATCTCTGTGTCCGATGCATCTTTGACCGGATTAAATTTTCGAATAGGAACCGTTGTATGCTCTTTATAATAACTTACGATTTCAGGATTCGCACTGTCAAAATCTCCGACGATATGGCTTGGCACTATCTGATTCTGATAGAGGAATTCCAAACCTTTGTCCACTCCAATAATATAATCCGGCTGTACTTCCTTCAATGTCTGCAATGCAAACGAAGTGTTGATGGTACCACCGCTGATAATCAATCCCTTTTTATTCATATCTCTTTAAAATCTCTAGCATTTCTTTTGTATTATTTGCTGTATCCCCCTTAAAGATAGCGGATCCTGCTACAATCACATTGGCTCCTGCCTCAATGACTTCTTCCACATTATGTGTATAGATTCCACCATCAACCTGAATATCCACACATAACCCTTCTGTATCGATCATCGCTTTCAATTCACGGATTTTATCCAATGATTCCGGAATAAATGCCTGACCGCCAAACCCTGGATGTACAGACATGATCAGAATCATGTCTACTCTCTTCAGCAGATTTTTCACTGAGATCACCGGTGTATCCGGACAGATGGAAACGCCCACTTTACATCCGCATGCTCTAATCTTTTCAATTGTCGCATTGATGTCTTCACAAGCCTCCAGGTGTACCGTGATCAAATCCGCCCCTGCTTTTGCAAACGCTTCCACATAGCGAATCGGTTCTGTCACCATAAGGTGTGCATCACACACAAGCTTCGTAGTAGGACGGATAGACTCCAATACCGGAACCCCAAAAGAAATACTCGGCACAAACATTCCATCCATCACATCAAAATGCAGATATTGAGCCCCATTTTCTTCGATTGTCTGGATCTCCTTCCCCAGTTCTTTAAAATCTGCCGCCAAAATCGATGGTGCTAAAATCATCATAACTAATATCTCCTCTTCTCTTTCAACTCGTTGTACATTTCTAAATAGTTTTCATATCGAATGTGGTGTATCTTTCCCTCCTCAAGCGCTGCTTTCACCGCACAATTTGGTTCATGTACATGATCACATCCCTGAAATTTACACTTTCCCTCATACGGTTCAAATTCCGTAAAATAATATTTTAATTCTTCTTTTTCAAAATCATTTGTATAGAGAGAACTGAATCCAGGCGTATCCATAATATAAGTATCCTCCTCGATACAAATCAATTCTGAATGTCTTGTCGTATGTTTCCCTCTTTCAATCTTTTCACTGATCGTACCGGTCTCCATATTGGCATCCGGTTGAAAAATATTAATCAGTGAAGATTTTCCTACCCCGGATGGTCCCGCAATGGCTGTTGTCTTTCCACGGAGCAGTTGTTTTACGTTCTCAATATTCTCTTTTTCCAGTGCGCTTGTAAAAATCATCTGGTAGCCACAAGACTCATAGATTTCTTTCAAGTGTTGTATCTCCGGTTCTTTTGCAATATCTTTCTTATTAAAGCAAAGGACAACCGGTATTCCCTTACTTTCCATCATAATTAAAAAACGATCTAAAAGGTTGAAATGTGGTTTTGGTTTGGTCACCGCAAACACAACCAGAGCCTGATCAATATTTGCCACCGCCGGGCGAATCAACTCATTCTTCCTTTCCAAAACTTCAACGATATTCCCTTTTTTCTCTGCTTCATCTAAAATATCAATTTCTACATTATCTCCGACAAGAGGTTTTATCTTTTCTTTTCGGAAAACTCCTTTTGCCTTACATTCATAAAGACCGAATTCTACTACGTGAACGTAGTAGAATCCGGCAATTCCTTTTACTATCTTTCCCTGCATAAATAGTTCCTTATTGATTCTATTGTGTTGACGAATTTCCATTGCCTTGATCCGGTGTTGTTGGTGTCTCCGGCTCTGATGGCTTCGCACCTTTACTTACAACCAAGTTTACAACAGTGCCAGGATTTAGTTTATCTCCTTCGTTAAAACTTGCAGAAATAACTACTCCTTCAGCATCTTCATCCGAGTATTCCGATGTTACTTTTCCAACGGACAATCCCGCTGCACGAAGCAAAGATTCTGCTCTGCTTTGATATACTCCTACTACCGGAGGCATAGTAACCTTTTCTTCCGGTTTCGCTCCTTTGCTTACCACGTAAGAGACTGTTGTTCCCTTATCTACTTTTTCTCCTGAGTCAATGTCCTGACGAATAACTTTTCCTGCCTCTGTATCACTATACTCTTCTGAGGCGCTTCCGCTCAGTCCAACTGCTGACAACGCACTCTCGGCATCTTCCTGTGATTTGCCAACCAAGTTCGGCACTGTTACTTTTTCAGCACCCGTACTTACGTAGATTGTTATCTTTGTATCTTCCGTTGCTTTTGAATTTGCTTCCGGTGTCGTCGAGATAACCAATCCGGCATCCACATTGTCACTTTCCTGCTCTTCCACTGAGATATTTGCTTCTTTAAATCCCTTATCGATCAATTTCTGCTTTGCATCATCTTCAGACATTCCGCTGACATCCGGAATCGTAATCTCCTCACCCTCAAGTCCGGTGCTGACCCAAACTTGAATCTTTGTGCCTTTTTTTACCGATGTTCCCTTTCCGGTCATCTGTTTTGAGACAATTCCTTTTTCATATTTTGTAGACGTTGCCTCTTTTACAACCTCCAAAGTCAGTCCCTTTTTCTTCGCCAACGCCTTTGCTTCCTCCAGTGTCTTTCCTTCAAAATTCGGAGTTTCCACTTTTTTATTGTCTGTCGTCTCTACATTTTTCGAATTAAACTTCAAAAGTCCGGTTGCTTTTCCGACTGTAAACACAAGAATAAATACAATAATGGCTGCTACGACGGCTGTGAGAATCTTCATAAGCTTTGCCATCTTTGGATTCACTTCTGAATCTTTCTTTTTAGAACCGCGTTTCCCTTTTTCGTAGTCCTCATCGTCGTACTCATCGTACTCGTCATCCTCTTCATCGTATTCATCATCGTCATCGTAATCTTCATCGTCGTACTCATCATACTCACCGTCATCGTCATAAGCTGCCTCTTTCTGAATGCGCTCCAACTCATCTGGTGTGATTGCAACGGTATCCGCAACGCTTGCAAATGGTGCAATCGTGACAAAATCTCCCTCAGGATCCACCAAAGAACGCTTCAGATCGCTGATGAGTTCTCCCATATTCTGATAACGTCTGTCTGAGCTTTTCTGTGTACATTTCAGAATAATGCGCTCTAAGCTATATGGGATATCCGGTACCAATTCTGACGGCGCGGCAATATCTTCCTGCAAATGTTTGATTGCAATAGACACTGTCGTCTCTCCGTCAAACGGGAGTTCTCCTGTGATCATCTCAAACATTGTAATACCAAGCGAATAGATATCGCTTCTGATATCACTGAAGCCGCCTCGTGCCTGTTCCGGAGATGTGTAATGTACAGATCCCATCGCATTGGTACTGATCGTATTCGATGTCGTAGCCTTCGCAATCCCGAAATCTGTCACTTTCACTTTTCCTTCTTTTGATATCATGATATTCTGCGGCTTAATATCTCTGTGGATAATTCCATTGTTATGTGCCGCCTCAATACCTGCACACACCTTAAGTGTAATACTGATTACTTCTTTCGGTGTCAGTCTTACTTTTTTCTGGATATACTCTTTTAATGTAATTCCTTCTACCAGTTCCATGACCATAAAATACAGACCCCGGTCTTCCCCGACATCATATACATTTACAATGTTCGGATGCATCAGTCCGGCTGCTGCCTGTGCCTCTGATTGAAACTTTTTTACAAACAATTCATCTTCTCTGAATTCGCGCTTTAATACTTTGAGCGCGACATAACGATTCAGCTTATGATCTCTCCCCTTATAGACATCCGCCATCCCCCCGGTGCCGATTCTACCCATGATCTCATAGCGATCGCCAATCAAAACTCCTTCTTTAATCATATACTCACCTCACCTGCAAACGGCTCTGCGACAATAACCCCAATGTTGTCCTTTCCGCCGTTGCTATTTGCTCTTTCTATTAATTGTTCCACTGCCTCCACAACATCTCTGGAACTGCGAACAATCTGAAATATCTCTTCATCCTCCACCATATTGCTCAGTCCATCTGTGCACATCAAAATAATATCTCCTTTTTTCAGGCGATGCTCAAAGAAATCAATCTCTACATCTTCTTTTACTCCAATGGCTCTTGTGATAATGTTCTTATCCGGATGATGTTTCGCTTCCTCTGCGTTAAGTCCCCCAAGACGTACCATTTCCTGTACTAATGAATGGTCTTTTGATAATTGTCTGATCTCATCATTCAGTAAATAAAGCCTGCTGTCACCTACATTCGCAAAATATAATGTATGCTCAATCACTGTGGCAGCAACTAATGTTGTTCCCATTCCTTCTAGTCTGGCATCGGTTTTGGACTCTGCGATCAATTGATGATTTGCAGATGCAATCGCTTTTTTCATCATTGCTCTCGGACCATCTTCTCTGCTCTTGGCAAGCTCTTTTTTCAGAACTTCCACAACAAATTTGGATGCGTAATCCCCCGCATTATGTCCCCCCATACCGTCTGCAACTATTAAAAGATTCGGAATATTCCCGACCGGCTGATCTGATACAAATACGTAATCCTGATTCACCTCTCGTTTTCTTCCAATATCTGTCTTTGAAAACGTCTTCATATGCTCTCCTTTTACTTTGTCTCTACATAACGTCGTCTTAGTTGTCCACAGGCTCCGTCGATATCAGAGCCCATTTCTCTTCTAATAGTAACATTTATTCCGCTTTTTTCAAGTTTATTTTTGAAATTCATGGCATTTTTTTTGCTTGGTTTCTCGAATGTACGCTCTTTAATCGGATTTACAGGAATCAGATTCAGATGGCAATTACGATGTTTTAAAATGTGGATTAATTCCGCTGCATCTTCCTCTTTATCGTTCACTCCATGTACCAGACTGTACTCAAACGTCACTCTTCTTCCCGTCTTTTCAAAATAATAGTCGCACGCCGCAAGCACCTCAGAAAGTTCATATTTGTTTGCAACCGGCATCAATACTTTTCGCTTTTCCTGCGTAGAACCATGCAGGGAAAGCGCCAAGGTAATCTGTAATTTTTCCTCGGCAAGTCTCTTCATATTCGGAACGATTCCACAAGTCGATACCGTAATGTTCCTTTGGCTGATATGTAAACCGTGTTCATCGGTCAATATATGTATGAATTTCAGAAAGTTATCATAATTATCCATCGGTTCCCCTGTTCCCATCACAACTACGTTCGAAACACGTTCCCCCGATATTTTCTGAATCTGATAAATCTGTCCCAGCATCTCTGATGCCTTTAGATTTCTCTCCAATCCTCCGATGGTAGATGCACAGAATTTACATCCCATCCGACATCCGACCTGCGAGGAAATACAGACAGAATTTCCATGCTTATACTTCATCAGAACACTTTCCACCACATGTCCATCCTGTAGGCAAAACAGAAATTTATTTGTGCCGTCCAGTTTTGATTCCTGTCTCTCAAGCATTTTTACCGGTGCGATCTCATAAGCTGCATCCAGCTTTTCTCTGAGTGCTTTTGACAGATTCGTCATCTCTTCAAAAGAATCTGCAAGCTTTACATGCAGCCATTCATACACCTGCTTTGCCCGAAACGACTTTTCTCCGAGATGTTCCATCTCTTGTTTTAATTCTTCAAATGTATATGATCTGATATCTTTTTTCTCCATGATCTTTTATTCACATTTCACCTTTCTAAACTTTGCAATGAAAAATCCATCACTGTCATGTATCCCCGGCAGAAGTTGAATACACCCTTGTTCCACAACATCATTTTTCAACTCTTCGCACAATAACTGTGCAATCGGCACAAGTTCAAACTCTTTATTCTGTTCTAAGAACCAATGTACGTTACCCATATTTTCTTCTTCGTGAATTGTACATGTGCTGTAAACCAAAGTTCCTCCCGGCTTCACATAATCTTTGACTGTCGACAGCATCTTGCGTTGAAGAGCCACCAATTCTTTTTGTGTCTCTTCTGTCATCTTATATTTCAGATCCGTCTTTTTCCCAAGCACTCCCAGTCCGGAGCACGGAAGATCTGCCACCACAATATCTGCCTTTTCAACTGCAGTTTCATCTTTTTGAGTCGCATCCCACCTGACTGCTTCGATGTTTGTCATACCAGAGCGTAAGATGTTTTCCTCTATAAGCCCCACCTTATATTCTGTCAGATCTCTCGCCTGCACATGCCCTGTACCACAAAGTACCTCTGCCATGTGAAGTGCCTTTCCACCGGGTGCTGCACAGACATCTATGATCTCGTCTCCTTCTTTTGGTTCTGCCAAATGCGCCACAAGCATGGAGCTGATATCCTGCACCGAAAACGCTCCTTTTTGAAACGTCTCAAGCTCTCCTAAATAATTATAAGAAGATATTCGAAGTGCATATGGAAGGTATGGATGTTCCTCGACATGTACTCCTTCGCCTTCAAGTGCCTTCACAAGTTCTTCTTTTGGCATCTGCCCCAAATCACACCGGATTATCGTGTCCTTTTCTTTTAGGAAATCCTGAAGCATACACTCCACACTCTCCCTGTCATATGCTGCCAGCCACTGTCTTAATATCCATGTCGGCATCGAGTATTTCACAGACAGATATTGTTCCAAATCTTTCTCATCCGGATATGATATCTGTTCCAGATTTCGGTCGATATTTCGTAAAAGTCCGTTCACAAATCCTTTTAAATTTACAAATCCTTTTTTCACCGCAAGTTTTACCGCCTCATTACAGGCAGCGGAATTCGGAACCGAATCCATATATTTCATCTGGTAAACCGCACTTCGGATGATATTGCGGATGACTGGTTTCATCTTGTTTACCTTTACTTTTGAAAACTGATTGATAATATAATCAAGCTCAATCATGCGCTCCAGTGTTCCCTCCGTCACTCTTGTGATAAAAGCGCGCTCTTTTTTGTCTAAATACTGATATTTATTCAGAACATTGCGAAGTGCGATATGACTGTGCTCTCCATCTCGTGTCACTTCCAGCAAAATCCCAAGCACCAGTTCTCGTTCATTAATTGACTTAGTCATCTCGTCTTCTTCCTCCTGTCAGAATCAAGATACGCACAAGCTGTAAGATTGCTGCAGCCGCACTTGCCACATACGTAAGCGCAGCCGCATTCAGCACTTTTTTCGTGGCTACAATCTCTTCACCCTGCATCATCCCGGTCTCAGCAAGAATGCGTACTGCTCTTCCCGATGCATTATATTCCACCGGCAAAGTCACAAGTTGAAACAATACTGCCAGCGAAAATGCCAAGATTCCGATATTGATAAGCAGTGCTGAAGACTGGCTGTTGATAAACAGACCTAACACAATCAGTGGCCAGGCAATCATGGATCCAAAATTTGCCACCGGAACAAGCGCGCTCCGAAACTGTAGCGGTGCGTATCCTCTTGCATGCTGAATCGCATGTCCACACTCATGCGCTGCAACTCCCACTGCAGCTACTGAACACTGTCCATATGTTGCATCGGAAAGTCTGAGCACTTTATTTCTCGGATCATAGTGGTCTGTCAGATTTCCTGCTACCCGCTCAATTCGCACGTC
>OJNK01001519.1_pt1 | contig 11011 bp, 10 predicted proteins | sample 1597811 | NCBI WGS metagenome assembly OJNK01 (sample SAMN00265073, study PRJEB22529) | human gut metagenome
CCTATCGACAAACCCTAAAATAGATTGGCAAACCCTAAAGAACTTTGATTATCCAAATAATTAAAAGCACGGATGAATGCTCTTAAAAGTAATCAAAATTATTTCATATTTTATATTCCATCTCTCACCATCATAAGTGCAAATCCAAGCAGATTCTGTCCTCTCCACTTTTCCAGTTCCAGTCTTTTAGGATCTGTCATTGACAATCCAATTCCCCATATGCAGTCCCTAACAGTACATTCCGCTAAAACCGCATCTCCTGTAGCTTTTAGTCTGGATTTCAATTCAGGGTTTTGAAATTTTGCACAAAGTCCCTTGTAAACAACAATCTGTCGCGTTCCATTCCATATGGTTTCATTATAATTTGAAACCTTTCTTCCCAAAGCCTTAATTTGTGCAACATCTGTAGTTTCAAGAATCTTTTCCGCTATTTTTGTATCACCAAAACAATTTGCTTTTTGATACATCATATACTGTTCCATTGACGAAAATCTTATTACATCACATTTAAACTCACTTAAATACCAGTTACTAAGGTATCCATTTTCCTCATCCGGATTATGAAAACAAACTATATTCATTTATACTTTACCTACCTTTTTTACCGCCAAATCAAGCTCTAAATCATGAAGTCCATAATAAGCCTTCCTCAGAAAATCGACCGGTACTTTATTTATTACCTCTGCGCTTGGAATATCATAATACCACTGATAATAAGCATAAAATTCACCCATCCAATCCGGCATAAACCCTTCGATTGCCTTCCCCTGCTTTAACTTATATTTTTCTGTGTCTGAAAAGTATTTCCACAGTTCTTTTGCATCCATGGTATTAACATAAGCCATCGCATCGTCAATGTTTTTTCTTGTTTTACTTTTCATATACGTATTTATAAAATCTTCTGTATCACTATCCGGGTAAGACTGTGCCACAAAATCAAATAATTTGCCTTGATTCTCCACAACATCACCCAGATACGCTTCTGAATATGCACCCATTTTCTCACCTCTAAAACAATGTACTAAAAACATTCGTAACTTTATTTGCATCCGAATCTACTAGATCACGCATATTTTTTCTTGCTTCAATATCTCTTTGATTATACTTATTGTTAAATTCGTTGTATTCAACTTGAAGTAAATCACTTTCTATCTCGCGTAAATTTGCATATGCTTTTTCTGTCTTAATACAATACTGAATCCCCAATCTGCCTAACGAAAGCAATTCCTCAAGAATATCTATATCAATATTATCTCTGACAAATTCTTTTGCAATATAGAAATATGATGCATTTGCGCGCCAACCCTTTATCACATCATATGCCTCTGTATCAATACCATATTTATCAATAAACTTTGCAGCAAGCATCCTATAACGCTTGGAATCCGCTGCATCGCGATGCTTCATAAGCTCTGCAAGCCATGATAAAACATCTTTCTCCTGAAAATCAAAAATTTTTAGATTCTTGGTATTTAACTCATACTTATGAACCCATCCATTCTGTTCATTAGGTCTGCAAACCGCCCATTCTTTTGCCAAATCTATGTTTTCTGTCAGATAAAATCCACGACCATAATCATGTTTATCGTCTCCACCGCCAAATACCGGTGTTACTATTTTGTTAGGGGATCCGTGGTATAAAATTATTGTATCCATTTTAATTATCTGTGACATTCTTAAACCTCCCTTCCTTCAAGATATCTCATAATTCTAACCTCAAATGATTATATAAACATATTTTGTAACATATATTTTTTCATTTTCTTAAGTTCATCGCACTTACGTTGGTGAAGAGTAATAAGGTGATCTAGGTTGGAAAAATACTGACCAACCATAGTTTGTTCTTCTAAATTTGGAATAGGAATAGATACCTCCATAACCTTATTCTTTGAAATATTGTATCTCGAAATTCCCTGTGCTAAAAATGTCATTTCTTGTCTAAAAGAATCTGCTCGCAAAACATATGCTAGATAATCTAAATCAAATTTCTCTGTTGGTCTGTATCCAAAGCAAAAGCTGTTAAGATAGATATTATCTTTATTTTCAGGCATTACACAGGACATACCTACTTCTTCTGGCGTTTCTGAAGATGTAGTAAAAAATACATCTCCTTTCTTGACACAATTTTGTTTAGCATCTATTTCTACAGCTTCTGTCATTTCAAGATTTGCTACAGGGTTAGAAAACACATTCATATAAGTTATAAACTGTGCATCTCCATGTCCAAAATCCTCTTTAGTTTTTCCTGACAAGCCAGTGAAGGTTGAACCAATATCACCCAACTTACGCTGTTCCCAATCGTAAGTAAATCCATCAAATCTAATTTCTGGAACTTTTTCTCCATTTTGTGGAAACATTTTTTGAAGCATATATTTTTTCAATTTTTTTGTCTGTTCACACTTTCGCTGGTGAAGAGTGATGAGGTGGTCGAGATTCGAAAAATACTGTGAAATCATCTTCTGTTCTTCTATCCTAGGGAAAATAACAGGTCCTTTTAAAGCATTCTCATCAGATACCTTCATGTCATTTTTAGCCCCTTTATTTACCAATGGATGCATATATGAATTCATACGAGAATCTAACTCAAAATATATCTGAATAAATTCAGAATCAACATTATTTTTTGGCTTATATACTGCATATAAAGTTGATACAATTCCAGCTTTTCCTTTGTTAGTCTTAATAATCCCGTATGGATTTGATTTTAACGGAGATTTCGTATAGACAATATCAAAAACTTCCACTACACCATAATTTTTTACTGATGCTCCAGCAAATGATCTACCTTGAAATTCTATCTGATTTACTATTCCAAACTCACCTGAAACAGATAAAACATCTTCTTTTCCAAATCCTTCATCTCTGTTCTTTTCTTTTGATACTTCAAGATAATCACCCAACTTACGCTGTTCCCAATCCTTAGTAAACCCTTTAAATCTAATCTTTGGATTTTCCATACAAATCACCCCTCAATCATATCAATATAACGATTCAACGATGCCATTATATTTTCATCAGACGATGTCAGGTCTTTTAGCAGATTCACAAACTCACCCTCTACCTTTCCTATCTCGTCATCTGTTTTTTGCATATCCTCGAGCAGACCATTTATATCGACTTCCTCTTCCTTTTCAAAATTGTCTACATATCGCGGAATATTTAGGTTAAAATCATTCTTTTCAATATCCTCAAAGCTTGCCAGATAAGATTCTTTTTCTACAGTTTCTCTTCTGTTATACAAATCCATAACTTCATCAATATGCTCATCCGACATTTCGTTTTGCTTTTTACCCTTAATGAACTTCTTTGACGCATCAATAAACAGTACATCTCTGCCATCTCTATGCTTTTTAAGTACAACAATACATGTAGGAATAGACGTATTATAAAATAAATTAGCCGGCAATCCTATAACCGCATATATGTTTCCGGAACGAAGAAGCTTTTCTCTTATTTTTCCCTCTGCTGCACCTCTGAAAAGTACCCCATGTGGCAAAACGATTGCCATTGTTCCATTGCTTTTCAGATGGTAAAGTCCATGAAGTAAAAATGCATAATCAGCCTTTGATTTTGGCGCCAACACACCATATTCTGAAAATCTTTCGTCCTGTAAAAATCCTGATGCAGCGCTCCATTTTGCAGAATACGGCGGATTCATAAGTACCATGTGAAAGTCAGTTTCCTCACCTGTAGGCCAGTCTGCATCAAGAGTATCTCCATGATGCAGATTCTGATTCTCTGCAGCCACATCATGCAGGAACATATTCATCCTTGCCAGATTATATGTAGACATGTTCAGTTCCTGTCCATAATACTTTATATAGTTTGTATCACCTTTATAGTATCTCTTTGCGTTAAGAAGCAGCGAACCCGAACCCATACATGGGTCATAGATTGACAAACCTTTCACATTCTCCTGTCCTGTTATTGCTATTCTCGTAAGAATTTTTGATACTGCCTGTGGTGTGTAGAATTCTCCCGCCTTCTTACCGGTCTCTGACGCAAACTGTCCTATCAGATATTCATATGCATCTCCAAGTATTTCACCATCGGAATTAAGCAAATCTGCCTGGTCTATTACCTTTATCAGTTCTGCAATTGTATCACTTTGTTTCTGGTCTCCCGCTCCAAGCCTGCTCGAATATAAATCAATGTCGGAAAACAAATCCACAAACAACTCTCCGCTCTGCTCAATATTATTGAATGCTTTCTGCAATTGCTCACGATTAAAGCAATTATTCCTTGCATCCTCTGCAAAACATGTATATGTAAGCTCAGGCTCAATTACATATTTACGATCCTGCTTTAATTCATCAAGTAAATCATTAGCATATTCCCCCTTCAACTCATTTTTATATGCCTCAAGTGCCGCCTTGAGCGATTCCGGCTTCTCATCATTTATCAAATCATATACTCTTATCAAAAATGAATCTGATAGATATTTATAGAATACAATTCCCAAAAGATAATTCTTATATTCATTCGCGTCCATTTTTGAACGAAGTACATCAGCGCCACTCCAAAGTACACTGATTAAATCCTTACTATTTTCCTGCTCTGCCATTAATTGCTTCCTCCGAAATTCTATAATCTTTTGCTTTAATATTCCTCTCCACTTATCACTTCCGCAAGCTTCCTAACCTTACCTGCATCCGCACACTGATAGCAGTTCTTCATCGCTTCATCATACGAAAAATCCACTGCATTGCCAGCTGCTGTCACATCACACTTCCATGCGCCACACGAGCTGTGCACCTGCGTAATACCCGTGTATTCGATAAGTGCTCTCACATTGGTATCATTCACGCCGCTTCCGGCCAGAATCGTAATTTCTTTTCCATATTGATTTTGAAGATGCTTAAGCTGTTTTCTGCCATCCCATACATTTGCTGCGCCACCGCTTGTGAGGATACGATCTGCGCCAAGCCTAATAAGCTTCTCCGCTGCACTGTCCTGATTATCTATGCAGTCAAAGGCGCGGTGAAACACAGCCTCCCTGCCATACTCATGAACGAGCTCTATCATATCCTTAGTACGCTTTTCATCAAGCATTTTTTCTTCTGTCAGAAATCCAAACGCAATACCGTCTGCTCCATGCTCTAAAAGAATTTTTGCATCCATAAGCATAGTGTCGTATTCTTCATCCGAATAGCAAAATCCGCCGCCCCTTGGACGAACCATTGCCACTACCGGTATATTACATTTTTCCTTTGCATATATTAAATTGGCAAGTGTAGGTGTCAGCCCGCCCATGTATAGAGCGCTGTTCAGTTCAACCCTGTCTGCACCATTTTCATATGCTGTTTTCACATCCGAAAAGCTGCCACAGCATATTTCAAGCATCGGTTTCATCATACTTTCCCACTCTTTCCGCTAAATAATGCTTAACCTTCACACAATACATGTGTGACCGGCAAAAATTACGTAAATAAGTTTCAGATAATTTTACAAATATCTTTTTCAAAAATCAGTTTTCATACTCAATATTCATTTACCACAATCTCGAATACTCCATCCTCATTAATTTTTAACCTCAATGACTTAACATATTTATTGTAAAAATCCTTCATTTCTCGCTCTGTCGATGTAATTTTAGTCCTCTCGTATATCTGTCTTGTCATCTCCCAGCCATTCTTTCCGACAATATCATTTGTCAGATTTTTCAATTCATTTATCATGACTTTTTTCTTTAAATCACTTGCATTTCCTGTATAGAAATCGTCTATTGAACAATGAAATATACATCTTTTTGTAAGTGCATCCTTGATTGACTGTCCGCACTTGCTATATTCGTACATCACGAGGAAATGAGCATCCTTTACCGATGAAATAAGTCCCCAGTAATCCGAATCACTTGAGCACAAAATAAACGAGTCTATGTTGTCCTTATAATACGCCTCACACACTCCCGCAGTCATCTTTATATCAACAAGCGACTTTCGGTCTGTCACACGTTCCACCTCCTCGTGGAATACAGGGATATGTATGAATTTTTCCAGCCAGTCCCATCCACAGGATGTATGATAATCATCATAAAGTATAATTTTTTCTATTTTGGACATTTGCTCAGAATTTAAGTTTTTTAATACTCCATACAGCTTGTATACATCAGAATTTTCACAATCCACAACTATCACAACACGCATACTTTCACGGATAAACTCATATATATTTTCCTTTGTATCTTCCACTGCATCCCTGTATTTTGAACCGTCATTGAAATAATCACCATGCTGTCTGTATATTGTCTTTAATATACGTCCGTCGGAATTGAGCAGATTTCCCCTGCCATCCGGGCGCCAGTGAATGTACATCCCGTATGGATACTCTTTTCTGTGCTCTTTATAGACAGTAAACTCTGCCTTTAGCTTCTTTGGCTTTTCATAATCCGCTATGACAAACAAATCCCTGATATACTCCCATTTTACCCAGTCTGGGAAAAGCTTTTTGCATGCATCCACGTGCTCATTTATCAGCTTGTTAATATGTACGCAATACTTGTCAGCCGATGAATTATACAATATAATATGCACTTCCCAGCTCTCAAGCTTATTTATATTCTCTGAATCAAACCACTCCATCCTGTTTATATTACCCAGATTATATTTTATTTCATTGTCTGTTTTTTTATAGTTGCGCAGCAGACCTGTACGCGCCTTACACAGATATCTGAGTATCCTCGCATTTTTATTTTCTCTTAAGCTGTTTAAAAGCTCCACATACTCATCACTGCACATATGATCAAGTATCTCATTTCTGACACCTATAAGATACGACAGAATCGTCACAAGCTCATATTTCTGTACTGTTTTATATTCCTTTTCCTCTGTAAATTCAGAATCCAACGCATATGCTTCTTCATCTGTTTCTTGTATCACATCATTAACTTCATCAATATCTGATTTATTTATTTCAATATCTGCCAACTCTATTCCCCCTTCATTTTCAAGATATATTAAAATTATATCATATGTTGCACTCTTTGTATTGTTAACATTTACTTAAATCTATATTATTTGCCATTTTCTCCTACACATGCTACAATACCTTTGTCCGGATTAATGGTGATTATTATCAGACACTTTTTAGTAGACAGCGAAAATGTCAACGACAACTGGCTGATGCTGTTTGATATGGCAGATGAGGACGACGAAATCGTAGTTTTTTACACAAAAAAATCACCTCACATGTCATACATGTCAGTCATCAGGCTTATGGAAAATAACAAAATAAATATCCGATTTGAGAAATGCTATGAGGGAACGAATGCACTCGATTTTCAGCTGGTATCCTATATGGGTTATCTGATGGGATGCACTGGTTCATTCAGTGAAAACAAATGTGATGCTGCATCAGCCGAGTCATGTGCTGATGAGTACATCATAATGAGCAATGACACAGGCTATGACCCTGCTGTAAGGTTCTGGAAAGATAAGGGATTCGCTGTACGCAGATTCAATGTAAATTTCTGCAAACAGGCTGTCCAGCGAAGAAAAAACATCAAGTATCAGGTAGTAGCAGATATTCCCTCCAAGGAAGATAACGCCAATAACAATATCAATACCGATACTGATACCGATGCTATCACCGCAAAGTCTTACAATCTGAATGAACTTATCGATGGCAATCATAGCAGCTATACAGACAGTGAACCGTTAGGTGATGAGCTTGCAACTAACGATGACTTACCGTCAAGTGATAAGCTTATGGCTAATGACGACTTACCATTCACTGACGAACAGACACCTCATAACGGTTCTGGTAACAGCTCAAATAAAAACGAAGCAGATGAGGCTAAATTCTCAACGGACAGCATTGATATATCAGATATTTCTGAAGTCTCGGCAGTATCCGAAGACTTCGACCATTTTGAGGTAGATTCTTTCCTAAACTGCATGGGAAAAGACAATCTGCTCAAGCTTCATGAGACGCTGGTTCATGTTTATGGTATGAAACAGGGTCAGACAATTTATAAAACCATAAAAGACAAATCCTACTCTTTTACGCCTGAAAAGCTCACGCGTAAAAAGAAGGTAGAGCGTTTTACAGGTATAATTTTCGCACACAGTGATATTAATGATCCCGGAAATTTTGTTGATTTTCTTGAAAAAAACAAGAATAAAACAAAGAATCTCAATGGCATAAGATCTGCCATCACAAAGAGCTACGGTGAGACAGATGGTCTGAAATATTACAGCCTTTTCAAGCCATATTTTAAAATTATATCTGCACTGAAATAACGCCCTTTATTTTACAACAGAAAGGTAATCCGGATAAAACAATTGAGGCACGGAATTAATACTCCGTGCCTCAATTATGTTATTTATTTGATATCTTAAACCATGTCAATAATCTCTTTCAAACCTAATAAAGTTCCTGCAAAGAATTGATGCGGTTTAGGCTTTTGTGCCACATTTGCTCTTTTATGCAATAATATCTTTAAACGACTGTTTTTCGGTCATATTCATAAATTTATCCAGATTTACAACATTTTCGTTGAATAGCATCAGCATCTGTCTGCCATCAGCCCATGGATACAGCCGGTCGGCATGAAAATGTCCAAAGGCCCATCTCTTATAATCCAAATTAAATTCTATCTCGCCCAGATACCTTTCCATGGTTGAATCAACCGTGCTCTGATCAAGTCCTGCAAGAAACAAATCGGTTGGTTCATATAGATATGGGCATGTATGCGAAAGTACTAAATCAAACGGTGCCTCATTTCTGCACAAATTCCTTCCGAGTTCCATTTCTTTTTCATCTAATTGCTCATCCTTATACCACGTCAAATGTCTGGCTAGACGATAGTACTTGTCCACGCTGTAAGCACCGGGCAGAGATAAAGTTTTATAAGACTTAAAATTATATACTGCCGGTCCGTCTGCTAAATACTCAATGTTAGGGAATTCTTTCTCAACAAATATGGAACCATCATATTTTGATATTGTTTCCCATCCATCAGGATTTTTGTCCATAACCGTTTTTACTCTGGCTTCATGATTTCCTCTTAGACATATAAAAGTAAATGGCAATTTTGAAAGCTCTGATTTGAATTTATGATCTCTCTGACCAGTGAGAGCAAAATTTGCACCAACATCACCAAGTAGAATCATATAGTTTGCTGATGAATCCAAACTCAATCTCTCTTTGTTTTCTTGATAAAAATAGTGAACCGGCTGTGCGCTGCCATGTATATCACCCAATAAAAACCATTGTTCATTCATCACATTATCTCCATTTTAAATTGAAATCATTGCCTTAATTCATCTATCATTTTATATTTTGATAGTTTTCAATAATTTCTTTCAGACTCCTTGGCTCATAATCAATCCATGGCTTCATACAGCCCACATTGTATGCCTGTATTGGCTTATCACCTACATGGCGGCAGTCATTTTCTTCCATTCCTGCAAGGCATTTCTGAAAATATACGTCCTCTGCACTATTGTGTGTATGACCGTATAACAGGATCGTGCCTCTGTTCATGCCTTTCCAACTGAATATAGGATAATGACATAGCACAAGGTCGTAGTTCTTCCCGCCGTATGAGTCGTGTATCTCTCTGTAACCGCATATATCATAAAATAGCTGCTTATATCTGTAATCTGATACATCATCATGGTTGCCTTTAACAAGAATCTTTTTACCCTTTAATGTAGCAACAAGCGATATGAGGTCATCTTTTTTGCCACGCATACTCATATCACCAAGGATGTATACTGTATCTCCATTGTTTACTTTATTGTTCCATCGGCTAACAACTGCCTCATGCATCTCTTCCAAAGAGCCAAATGGTCTGTTATCAAAGCGGATTGATGCTTCATGGAACAGATGCAGGTCACTTATGTAATAGTTCATTAATGCTTACTCCTCCTAATTTATATTAAATTTTCAATTCTATACCCTTTTCTCCTTAAATAACACAAATTCCACATTATCTCCTTTGTAAAAAATAAGGAAGCCTTTTAGACCTCCTTATCATCAGCTATTTTGGGCTAGTAGTTACCAAACTTTATTGTCTCTCATTTTTAATGGCTGAGAATCACCAAGTATTTCTATATTATATAACGTGCGTGAGAGGGCGCTGGAAGTCCGGTGGACTTCCGCTTAGCGCCGACCGCAACGAAGTGTAGAACGAACCCTGGGGTTCAAATCGTCCGCGGACGATTTGTAGTATAGAAAGAGCAGGTATTACAACCTGCTCTTTCTATACTATATAACGTGCGTGAGAGGATTCGAACCCCCGACACCTTGGTCCGTAGCCAAGTGCTCTATCCAGCTGAGCTACACACACATATTTTATTTACTCATTCATTATAACACTCTTGTCAAGTGTTTTGAATGAATGCCGCAGACCGGAATCGAACCGGTACTGTATCACTACAACAGGATTTTAAGTCCTGCGCGTCTGCCAGTTCCGCCACTGCGGCATGAATGGGACCTACAGGGCTCGAACCTGTGACCCTCTGCTTGTAAGGCAGATGCTCTCCCAGCTGAGCTAAGATCCCATATAAAACTGTAGTAGATACTCACTACAAACGACCCAGACGGGACTCGAACCCGTGACCTCCGCCGTGACAGGGCGGCGCTCTAACCAACTGAGCCACTAGGCCAAATGCTTAATGCGTGATATATAATATCACAGTTTGCACAAAAATGCAAGAAAAAATTTAATGGACCATCGGGGACTCGAACCCAGGACCGACCGGTTATGAGCCGGTTGCTCTAACCAACTGAGCTAATGGTCCAAATATATAAGCCGATGATCGGACTCGAACCGATAACCTGCTGATTACAAATCAGCTGCTCTGCCAATTGAGCCACATCGGCATACGACTTATGACTTTTAACTCAGCGCATTGCTGTGCTAAAAATGACTCCAACGGGATTTGAACCCGTGTTACCGCCGTGAAAGGGCGATGTCTTAACCGCTTGACCATGGAGCCTAAGAAAAAGAAAACTCCCCGAGTAGGGCTCGAACCTACAACAACTCGGTTAACAGCCGAGTGCT
>OJNK01001524.1_pt1 | contig 10988 bp, 3 predicted proteins | sample 1597811 | NCBI WGS metagenome assembly OJNK01 (sample SAMN00265073, study PRJEB22529) | human gut metagenome
TCAGGAAACGGAGGTATGGAAATGCGAATTGCGCTATGCAGCTATAGTCAGAAGGGGGAAGCAGTCTTCCGGCTTCTTCAGGGAAGAAGGGGAAGTAATGAATCAGGTGAGAAAGAAAAGTATGAATAAAAAATATTACCGGAGAGAACAAAACCGTCACGCTATATAGAAAATAATGACAACAGGAGAAAATGGATATGAGGTATAAAAAGAAGAAACGGCAGATCGTATCTGCAGCATTGGCGGCAATGATGGCGATGCAGTTATGCATACCGTCTGCAACGTTTGCTGCAGTTCCTACAAAAAAGTTGAAAGTGATTACGGGATTTACGGAATTACCGGAGGAGGTCGCGCATATTCAGATCCCTGCGGATGCCGGAGAAAACTTTGAGGATTATCTGAATTTCCCGGAGACGATCGAGGCTTCGGTGGTGGAATATAAGAACGTGGATCATCAGAAAAATAATGCGGATCGCGATAAGGGAGCGGAAGATGGGAAAGCGGCAGCAGACGACCGTGATAAGAAAGAAGAATCGGAAATTGCTACCGGCAGTAATGCAAAGAAAGAAAATCTGAATGAGGAGGAAACTCCGGAAACAGAAAATTCAGAAAACGTGCCGGATAGCAATGATGAGGAGGAAGCAGATAAACAGGAAGTTCAGGAGAAAGACCTGCAGAAAGACCAGCAGGGTACGTTTCTGATCGCTACCGACAGCAATGCCGGGGATTTTCTTGAGGATTATGAGTTTGAAGATGAGGAAATCTCAGAAGATATCCCGGTGCTGACGGATATCAGCGTTACTTGGGAGCCGGATGAGAACCGGGAAGATGAAAGCGGTTTCTATTATTATCTTCCGGTTCTTCCTAGTGAGTATATTTTGGCAGCGGGCGTGGAGCTTCCGGAGATCGAGGTCAGCATGGACGGCGGAATCGCTTTGCTGGCATCAACAGATACTTATAATATTGCGAATGGCGGTATCAACATCAACAGCAACACATTGGAACAGTATAATCATGCGACTATCACGGGAAGCAGTACGACCAATGTTATTCTGGTTAATGGTGTGGAGGCTACAATCACGATTTCGAATCTGGATATTCAGATACCTCACGATAAGAACGATGAGACAGCGAGTACCTGGGTACCGGCGATCCGACTGGTGAATGGTGCAAAACTGAATCTGATTCTGGAGGGAGAAAACACGCTCAAGGGCGGTGATATGTGTGCTGCTATTGAGGTGCCGGAAGGCTGCACCCTGACGATCAGCGGAGAGGGAAGATTAAAAGCAACCGGTGGAGAAGGCGCCGGAATTGGTGCGTCAAGCAGGAGAAATGGTTCCTTGGGGACGATTGTGATCGAAGAAGGCGATATCGAAGCTTATGGCGGCATGATGGCAGCAGGTATTGGCGGCAGTGCAGAGGGCGGCAGCGGTACCATTATCATCAACGACGGTACTGTGTACGCCAAGGGCGGACATGGAAGCTACTACAAGGATATTCAAAATGTATACGGTGGAGCAGGAATTGGCGGTGGAGCGAACGGCTGCGTGGATAAGATTGCGATCAATGGCGGCAATGTGACGGCCTATGGAGGATATGCTACGAACGCAGGAAGACACCCCGGAGCCGCAATCGGCACTGGCGGCGGTGGAGCAAAAGCGGTAGAAGGTGGATACAAGTATGGTGAGATTGCGATCAATGGCGGAACGGTTTCGGCCATTGCATATCAGAATGAAGTATATGCGATCGGTATCGCAGTGAAACCGGATTATGTGCTGCCGGAGGGCAGTACCTTGGATGGCTCTATTTCCATCAGTGATCAGGCAGTAGTCAACTTAAATGGTGGTGATTATTTCCCGAAAAGTGAAAATTCCGGACTGAAAAACTATACCATTCAGGGCACGATTGCGGATGTACGATTCATCGAAAGCACTTATCCGGTGACGATCAGCGTGGGAGAGATTACCTGGGATGCAGGGACGATGAAGGTGAGCGGTTATCAAGGCACACTTACAGCATCCAATTATCTGAAATCATTAACGGCAGGGACACCGGTAATGGTAAAGGTGACGGTTGGCGAAAACTATGTTTATCAGATGGCAGCTGACGTTGATGATGGGAATGCAACGATCACTTTGAAGACCGGAATTCCTCTTTATGAGACAAGATTAAAATTTGTTTCCACGGCGATCACGAGCGATCAGATATTACAGGCAGCCGATATCACGATCAAGCAGAATGGTGAACCGTTGAGCAATCAAGAAGGTCAAAGTGCAGCTATGGTCATTCCTTCCATGCAGATTTCGTATGATGAAGTGAACACGGGACATCTGACGGTATATCTGCCGGAAAATAAGAATAAAACAGAGATTTCGGTGACGGTACCGGGCTTAAATGACGGCAATCCGATCACAGTATCAGGTAAGACGATTTCGACAACACCAAATGAAATTACGATGTTTTATGGTGATACCTTTTGTAGTCATGAGCACTATAATGCAGATGGATTTTGTGAAGCATGTGGTGCATATCAGGAGGCAGGAACGTGGAATGGATATTATGAGATTTATAATGCCGGTCAGCTTTTCTGGTTTGCAAAGCAGTTTAATGATAGTAAAATCCCTGATAACAGCAATCTGAAGCTGATGAAGGATATTGAGATCCCGGACGGATATGCCTGGACAAGCATTGGAAACATAGATAATAAGTATTTCAGGGGGAATATTGAGGGAAATTATCATGTAATCTCCGGACTGCGACCTGCTGCTGACGGTACAAGTCATAAGCGGGGACTGGTGGCAAGGATTCAAGATGGGAGTGTACAAAATATAGGGCTGGTGTTGGAAGATGGTTGGACTTTCGGGTTGTGTCATACCGCTGTTGGTACCAATATTCAGAATTGTTTTGTAGTAGGAACAAATTTTTTAAATAATTCTTCAAACGGAACGGTGACTAATTGCTTGGCTGTATCAGGAAAACTGGAAGGAACTACGTCCTCGATGACTAATAGGGCTAGTTTTACGAACTGTTATGAGACAACAAAGGGTAATTTTAGTTCTTGGGGTGGTATTACTACTATAAGCGAAGAAAAACTGAAATCCGGAGAAATTGCCTATAAATTAAACGGTAATCAATCAGATGGTACGTGGGGACAGGTGATCGGAACGGAGGATTACCCGCATTTCCGCAAGTACAGTAAGACGGTATATTATGATCAAACTACTGGTACATATTCTAATAATAATGCGGCAAGTATCACTTCCGCAGCTGTCACGGATATTAAGACGATTTCTGAAAAAAAAGCGACTGCTACACTTAAGGCAACAGGAACTCCCGGAGCAGAGGTTAAGTTTTTCTTAACCTCCGGCGAGGATGAGCAGACATTAACATTAGATGATATGTTCTCGAAAGGAACGCCACTTACGGAAAGCTCTTCCGGAAACTATGAGTATACTATTGAGGATTTAGCTCCGGACACAGAATATCATGTCAGATTGATGATTCAAAAGGAGGGTAAGTTATCTCTTGATGTAACCTATGTAAATTTCCAGACAGAAAAAGTGCGGCAGGAGGCACCTAATGCTGCTGATGTTTCTATCAATTACGAACAGGAGACTTTAGAGAATAAAGCTTCCTGCGATCTGGAGTATGCTGCTTCTAAGGATGCACAGTCATGGACAACTATAAGACAGGGTAGTATGGTTCGTCTGACAGGGCTGCTGAATAACATTCGTGAAAATGGTGGGTCTGTACCAGTCTATATTCGCAAGAAAGCATCCTCGTCCATGTCAGCCAGTGAAGCGGTTTTGGCGGCGGATTTGCAAACACAGGCGATTCCGGAAGAATCGAACAAGCCGAATATTGATTATCGGAAGGAAGAAATCACAATTTCCTCATCTTTACAGTATGTGATTGTAAACGGAACCAATACCTCTCCAAGCTGGACATCTGCAAAAATGGGCAGTGGATCAGGAATTTCGATTACAGACATCATTTCTTCCGATCATGAGAGTACGGTTTATTATCGGGTTGCTGCAAGCAACACGGATAAGAAATTTGCCGGAAAACCCGAAAGTATCACGATTCTTAAAAGAACGGCAGCACCGGCTTCAATAACTGAGGGTGAGGTGACTATAACCGGTACGACGATTACCATAAACAGAACGAATCCGGAAAATGGCATTGAGTATGGATACCGTGATGCAGATTCAGACGGAGCATTTACATGGATTGACGGTACGGAAATTCAGGGATTATATCCGGCACATGGATATCAGGTAACCAGCAGAATGAAGGCGAAAGAGAATGCATTTGCTTCTGAGAGAACGGAACCGCTTAATGTGTCTACCAAGGATACACTGAGAATTGTAGGAAACGGAACACAAAAGTGGGATGCGAAGGGGACTTATGGGGTTTCACTTGCTCAGATTCCTGTTTCCCTGGCTTCTGGTTATGGTGTGTATAATGGTGCAAATCAACTGGTAGCCGGAACCTGGAGCTGGGAACCGGAAAATAGTAGTTCAGCATCTGGCATTTATCCGAATGTAAAAGGTAACAAGGCTTATACCGTGAAATTTACACCGACAGATTCAAGTGCTTCATACGATAGGACATTAACAGATTCCGTGGTACCGGAAATTTCTAAGTACCAACTGCAATTATCAGTTGCGGTAGAAGATAAGACCTATGATGGCACGACAACAGCAACTGTACAGCAGCCATTCATGATAGACACTGGTGTGAATACAGCTGCCGGAAATGAAAAACTGCAGATTACAGGCTTAACAGCCGCTTTTAATAATGCAAATGCCGGAAGCGATAAAGAGGTTGTGATCGATGCTTCGGAGGCAGTGATAACAGGAGCAGCAGCGAGCGGTGGCGGAGCAACAGCCGATCCGGATAACTACCAGGTCAACATTCCTTCCAGTGCAACCGCAACGATCGAAAAAGCCGCATCTTCGATCACGATCAATGATGCAGAGTGGCCGGGAACGAAAACATATGGCGATCCTGATTTTCCATTGACTGGAGTTACCACCGTTGGAGATGGAGCGGTGACCAAGACAAGCGACTCTGCGAATGTACTGACGGTGGATGAAGATGGTCAGGCAACGATCCATGGCGCAGGTACGGCAAATGTAACGATTCGTATGGAAAATGGTACCAATTACACGACAGGTAATAATTCCAGACCGATCACCGTTCAGAAGGGAACCATTTCCCTGAATCTGAAAGCCGGAAAGAAAACAGATCTGATGCAGGGACTCCTGGCAGTTCTTGGAAATGTGGAAGATACTTATGTTCTGACTCTGGAAGCGAAGGGAGCTTATCAGGATGTGCTGGCCGGAACGGTAATATTTTATGAAAATGGACAGCAACTCAATCAGACGCCGATCACATTGACCAATGGAACCGCGTCCATGGAATATTCGGTTCCTTCTGCCGGTACGCATGAAATTTCGGCAGAATATGTGCTTCCGGTCGATGGCGCAGAGCAGCAGAATTACAATAAGCCTGCACTGGTAAGCTGCAGCTTCGAGGTCGAAAAAGCAGATGAGGATCAGATTCAGATCAAAGAAGTAGACGGGAAACTCTACGGAGATGATCCATTCAAACTGGAACTTACCGGACAGAAGGGAACCGGAGCTGTGAAATTCTCCGTTCCTGACGGAAATGGAGTTCTGGAGCTATCAGAAGTGAACGGAAAAACAGAGGCGAAGATCATCGGAGCCGGAACGGTCCTTGTGACGGCTGAGGTTGCCGGGGATAGTGACTACAATGGAACGACGGTGACCAGGGAAATTACTGTTGGAAAAGCACAGGCACCGGAGATTTCCGTGGCAGAGTCGAAGATTGCACCGGTTCCTGCAGATGCACCGGAGGAGGTAAAAAAGATTGCTAACTTCTTGGAAGAGAAGACCCCGGAGATTACCGGACTGGATACTGTGGCAGCAGATCTGATCCGGGAAACAGAAAACGGGGATGTGATCGTAAAAACAGGAGAAGATCAGACGATTTCCGGAGTGGAGGCGAAGGAAAAACTTCAGAAGGAAGGAGTCGATACCGCAGGAAAGAAGGTAAGACTGGTGGTTGAGCCGTATATGTCGGTGGAAGTAAAGGGTGTGACCGAAAAACAGGGAGTGAATGTGATCACTTTTGAAATCACCGCATTATACAATGTAAAAGCCACAACAGCCGGAAAGAATGAGACCATGCAGGAGAAAGGCAACGGTAAGAATACAGTTCTGATCGGCTCAGCGATCCCACAGAAGGTGGGAATCCCGGTTACGATCACCCTGCCACTCCCGGCAGATTATCCGACCGAGGATCTCTTTATCCGCCATCTGCTTCATAATGGAAGAATTGTATATTATCCTGTAACAGTAAGGGTAAAACAGGGAAGTGCGATGGCAGAGTTTGTCAACAAGGATGGCTTTAGTACCTTTGAGCTGCTCTCAGACAGCCGAAAGGGAACGGTTGCATTTGATAATGGAGTCAGAGAGCGGAGCTATACCCTGGAGCAGATGGATGAAGCGCTTCCGACAGTCAGCAAGGATGGAGCTGTGTTCAAGGGTTGGAAGATCAATGGCACGTTGTATACAACTGTGAACGAAGCACTCCTGGATGCGCTGGATCAGGCAGAAGGACACCGTGTGACGGCGCAGGCAGTCCTGGAAAGCAGCAGTTCTGAAACTCCTGATGATTCGAAAGGTGACAGGAACACCGGTTCTGACAGTGACAGAGAGGATACCGACCGGAATGTGGCCAGAAATGCATGGAAAACAAAGAAAGTCAATGGCGTAGTCAGATGGAGCTACTATGATAGCGATGGACGTCGTGTATTCAATGTATGGAAACAGCTTTTGTACGAGGGAACCATGTTCTGGTATCACTTTGGTGCGGACGGGTACATGGATACCGGCTGGTTTAAAGATGCGGATGGAAACTGGTATTATCTGAATCAGGCATCCGACGGCACGCAGGGAACCATGAAGACCGGCTGGTTTAAGGATGTGGATGGAAACTGGTATTATCTGAATCCGGTATCTGACGGTATGCGGGGAGCGATGAAGACCGGTTGGTTTAAGGATTTGGATGGAAACTGGTATTATCTGAACCCGGTATCTGACGGTACCCAGGGAGCGATGAAGACCGGCTGGTTTACAGATCCGCAGGATGGACATCTCTATTATCTGGATCCAAAGACCGGTGCAATGGTGACCGGAAACATACAGAATGATAGCGTGTGATTCTGTTTCATGGGGATCCATCAACTTTTATGGTTGATGGATCCCTGCTCTTATCTTCTCATAGGACAAATGGAAATTTTTACTTGACAGTTCTATGTTTTTTCATGTATGATAGAAATAGTGTGAAGAGACATTTATCGTTTTCATGCAAATGTATGTAATGACCACTCCCGCAGAACAGACTACGGAAGTTAAGCCCATCGGACAGGCGGGTCAAGCGCCGCGTGGGGTTAAGCCCACATTATTGATTGAGTTAAAAGCTCAAATTTATAAGTTGATTACTTTATAATCAGTGTTTGAAAAACACATCATCTTGTGAATCGGTCAATAAGTGCAGGGACAATATATTTGCGATTGCAGACTTGGAAGAAAAAACGATAAAGCTCAGAGGCAGACGGGAGCGGAGTGACGCGCCCCAGACCCCAATGGAATAGAATCGTTTTGAGCAGATGATGGTTTTGGCGTCATCTGCTTTTTTTATTATTCAGATGATGCGCAATCAATAAAATGCGTGAGGAACAAAACCATGGACAGAGAGAGACAAAAGAAAGCCCCGATCTATGAAGCACTCGAGGCATTTAAAAAGAAGAGAGTTGTCCCGTTTGACGTGCCGGGACATAAGAGAGGACGCGGAAATCCGGAACTTGTACAGCTTTTAGGCGAAAAATGCGTATCTTTGGACGTAAACTCGATGAAGCCGCTTGACAACCTCTGTCATCCGGTCTCCGTGATCCGTGAGGCGGAAGAGCTTGCGGCGGAGGCATTCGGAGCGGCCAGCGCCTATCTGATGGTGGGTGGAACGACATCTGCGGTCCAGAGCATGATCCTCTCGGTGGTAAAAGCCGGAGATAAGATCATCCTGCCGCGAAACGTACATAAGAGCGTCATCAACGCTCTGGTGCTCTGCGGCGGAATCCCGATCTACGTAAATCCGGAGATGAACCAGAAACTCGGTATTTCGCTGGGAATGCAGGTCGAAAAAGTAAAACAGGCCATCGAGGACAATCCGGACGCGGTTGCGGTGTTCGTCAACAACCCGACCTATTACGGCATCTGCTCTGATATAAAAACGATCGTACAGCTTGCCCATGCGAGGGGCATGAAGGTTCTCGCGGACGAGGCTCATGGAACCCACCTGTATTTCGGAAAGAATCTTCCGATCTCCGCAATGGCAGCGGGAGCTGATATGGCGGCGGTATCCATGCACAAGTCCGGCGGAAGTCTGACCCAGAGTTCGCTTCTTCTTTTAAATAAGGGAGTGAACACCGATTATGTGCGCCAGATCATCAACCTGACCCAGACTACAAGCGCATCCTACCTGCTTCTTTCCAGTCTTGATATCTCAAGACGAAATCTGGCTCTCCGCGGTGAGGAATCCTTCGCGAAGGTCGTTGAGATGGCAGAATACGCGAGACGGGAGATCAACTCCATCGGTGGCTATTATGCTTATGGAAAAGAACTGGTGAACGGTGACAGCATTTTCGATTACGATGTGACGAAGCTCTCTGTATATACAAGAGACATCGGACTTGCGGGAATCGAGGTCTATGATCTTCTGCGCGACGAGTATGATATCCAGATCGAATTCGGTGACATCAGCAACATTCTGGCTTACATCTCCATCGGAGATCGTATCCAGGACATCGAGCGCCTTGTTGGTGCTCTGGATGATATCGAGCGTCTCTACAAAAAAGACAGCTCCGGACTGCTCTCTGGCGAGTACATTTCTCCAAAGGTTGTTATGTCCCCGCAGAAAGCGTTCTACTCCGAGAAGGTTTCCGTTCCGGTGGAAGCGTCTTCAGGAAGAGTCTGTGCGGAGTTTGTGATGTGTTATCCGCCGGGAATCCCGATCCTGGCGCCGGGGGAGATGATCACGGACGACGTGGTCCAGTATATCCTGTATGCGAAGAAAAAGGGATGCTCCATGCAGGGAACAGAAGATCCGGCGGTGGACCATCTGATGGTGCTGGCAAACATATAGGCTTTGGCCAATACGATACAAGGAGTCACGAGATATGGAATTCTGGTTTTCAGAACTGCACACCGGAAACGTAAAGCTGTCCATCAAGATCGAAAAGCAGCTGTTTTCCGGGGAGAGTGAATATCAGCGGATCGATGTGTTCGATTCCGAGGAATTTGGAAAATTTATCTCTCTGGACGGGGAGATCGTATTCTCCGAGAAGGACGAGTTTATTTATGACGAGATGGTGACCCATGTGCCGATGGCGGTCCATCCGTGTGTGAAGGACGTACTGATCATCGGCGGCGGCGACGGCGGTGTCGCGAAAGAGCTTTTGCAGTATGACTGCGTGGAACATATCGATGTCGTGGAGACGGATGAGATGTTTGTGGAGGTTTCAAGAAAATTTTTCCCGGAGGTAGCCTGTGCCTTAGATGATCCGCGTGTCGAGGTCCACTATGATGACGGTCTGAGATTTTTAAGAAACAAGAAGGCAAAATATGACCTTATCATCAACGATTCCACAGACCCCTTCGGCCATACTGAGGGACTGTTTACGAAGGAATTTTACGGTAGCTGTTACAGCGCCTTAAAGGAAGATGGGATCATGGTCTACCAGCATGGAAGCCCATTCTACGATGAGGACGAGCTGGCCTGCCGCAGTATGCACCGAAAGGCATTCCGCTCCTTCCCGATCAGCCGTGTGTATCAGGCGCATATTCCAACCTGTCCGTCCGGATACTGGCTCTTCGGCTTCGCTTCAAAGAAATATCATCCCATCAAGGATTTCAAGCCCCGGGAATGGGATGCATTAAATATCGAAACCTGGTATTACACGACACATCTTCACATGGGCGCATTCATGCTGCCGAAGTATGTTGAGGATCTTTTAAAAGAGGAGGAAAAATAAACATGAGCAGATTAATGATCATCGGCTGCGGAGGTGTTGCGTCCGTAGCGATCCACAAGTGCTGTCAGAACAGTGATGTATTCACAGAAATCATGATTGCAAGCCGTACCGTATCCAAGTGCGATGCCTTAAAGGAGAAACTTCAGGGAACTACAAAGACGAAAATCACGACCGCGAAAGTGGATGCTGACAACGTGGACGAGCTGGTGGCTTTAATGGAAAGCTACAAGCCGGATGCAGTGTTAAACGTTGCACTCCCGTATCAGGACCTGACGATCATGGATGCATGCTTAAAGGCTGGCGTGAACTATATCGATACCGCAAACTACGAGCCGGAGGACACCGACGATCCGACATGGCGCGCGATCTATGAGAAACGCTGCAAGGAAGAGGGCTTCACCGCATACTTCGATTATTCTTGGCAGTGGGCATATCAGGAGAAATTCAAAAAGGCTGGACTTATGGCACTCTTAGGAACAGGTTTTGACCCGGGCGTCACAAGCGTCTTCTCCGCGTATGCGTTAAAGCACTATTTCGATGAGATCCACACCATCGACATCTTAGACTGCAACGGCGGCGACCACGGCTATCCCTTCGCCACCAACTTTAACCCTGAGATCAACCTCCGGGAGGTTTCTGCCAACGGCTCCTACTGGGAGAACGGCCACTGGGTAGAGACAAAGCCGATGGAGATCAAGCGCGAGTACAACTTCCCGCAGGTCGGCGAGAAGGATATGTACCTTTTACATCATGAGGAGATCGAGTCTCTCGCAAAGAACATTCCGGGCGTAAAGCGCATCCGCTTCTTCATGACCTTCGGCCAGAGCTACCTGACCCATATGAAATGCTTAGAGAACGTTGGAATGCT
>OJNK01001528.1_pt1 | contig 10968 bp, 8 predicted proteins | sample 1597811 | NCBI WGS metagenome assembly OJNK01 (sample SAMN00265073, study PRJEB22529) | human gut metagenome
CCCTCAAATGAAAGCTCACCCGAAACAACTTCGCTAAGAAGCTTTTCCACCTGTGCGCTCTTAATCTTTAACTGTTCCTCGTAAGCTACTGTCTGGTAAGTGCAGCCACCGCATTTGCCAAAATGTGGACATGCCGGGTTGGTTTCAAGCGGACTCTTCTCAACAACTTCCATAAGTCTGCCTTCGCAGTGTCCTTTTCTTTTCTTATTCACGCAGAATCTGACAGTCTGTCCAGGAATTGCGTTCTTGACGATTGCCTTTTCCTTCTGTCCGTCCTCATCTGTCACCCACACTGTCGCCTTGTTTGGGAAATCAACCTTTTCAACTTTACCTTCGTATACGCTTCCTTTTTTCAATCTATACTCCATTCCGCACATGAATTGTGCCTGTTATTAACATATTAATAGTTTTTGGCAGCACTTATTCACATAACGGCATACCTTATATAATTTTATCAGAAAAATGTGCTAAAGTATAGTAGTCACATTTACTCCGCCACGCTGACATTCTTTGCCTGCACTGCAGAATGTATTCTTTCAAGTACCTTGTCACACAGCCATGTATAAGCAGCCCCGGCAGCATTCAGTCCTATACGTAATGCAACTGCATAAGGCATTCCAAAAAGTCCCGCCGCAATTGATAATGCGCCAAATGTATTAAAAGCTGTCTGCCATGCATAACCAGCGGAATATCCGACTCCGATACCACCTATCATGCCTATATACGGATACATTGATTCTGGCAGAACTATATACATCACTGCAAAAATCGCACATCCAACAACATTAAACAATGCCCTGTTTCCAATTCTCTTATCAACATCTTTAGAAAACGGCAGACACACTGACATGCACGCAATTCCAATCCACATTGCCCTAGGCAGTCTCATCAGTGAAACAATCAGCATAGCGCTTGATACGATAAATGTAAGCTTAATGTACCATCTTGTCCTTGCTGAATTAATATTAAATTCCTTAAACAAATCCCAGAATGTTCTTCTATATGGTCTATTCCTCTGATTCTTATAGAAAATAATCATGCATACTAACATCCCGGCAAGCAGTCCCACAACTCTCATCATATATTCATGGCCTGTGACATCATATCCCTGTAGTAAAAGATACCCAAGAACGAATGTTGAATGATTATACATAATTACATTGTGACATCCCATTATCATAAGAAGCATAATACACACAACATTTATTACAAATGCAGCAACTGGCGGTACCATATTGGAAACCCTCGGTCCTGCTATCAATATCGCATATATTCCCATTATTGAAATCAACCCATGTGATGTCTTAATTCCAAAATCCGCCTGTCTTAATACCAGCACCGCAAGAAGCACTGTAACTCCGACAACACTGTTATTATTCCCCAGCAGCTTACTGAATACTGTAACTACTGCAACGCAGAATATCATAACCAGATACACCTTGAAATTATATATAAAAATATGTCTTCTTTTCTCTTTAGAATCCTGTGTGTTCTTAATAAGCTGTTTTGAACCAGCCGAGCTTAACTGTAACTCCTGATAAAATGTCATAAATTCCTGCTTTCCTTTCCTCCCCTTAAATTTTGCTTAATGACAGGGTTGAGTAATATAACACTGATTACACCCCTATGTCAATTAAGAAATAATTAAATATTATGCAATAAAAAAGCCACAACGGCTGACACATCCTAATGGACATATCAAGCCGGCTGTGGCTTTCAATCATATCGCACTTATTACATTACTTCTCGATGTCTTCGTCCTCAAAATCATCATCAAAATCTTCGTCTTCGAAATCTTCATCATCGAAACCATCTAAATAATCTGGTGTAAAATATCTGTATACAGCATAAGCGATACCAGCAACTGCTGCAACTGCACCAACGATAGCAAGAACAGCTATGATAATTGTGCTGCACTTCTTGCAGCATTTCTTATCTTCATCTTCCTTCTTGCTAATAAGTTCTCCTAATTTAGTAGCTGCGATAAGCTCATCTAATTTTTCTTTACTCATAACAATATCTCCTTTCATACCACGGATTTAATAAATGTATTATAGCATAGCGTTAAACATTTGTCATTATAGTTTTTTAAGTCTGGCAAATCCTGCCAGCATTTTCTTCTGTCCGTACTCTGCAAATTCAACTGTTACCATATAGTCTCTTGCTGAATCCTCTATAGCAAGTACCTTTCCTTCGCCGAATTTCACATGGCTCACCATATCACCGACACTGTAGCCAAGTCCGCCTGAAGATTTTGCACTTATATCTGCACCTCTTGCAGCACCTATTACATTTCTTGAAGATAAGCCGCTTCGTGTAGGCATTCCTGCATAAGCACTTCTTACAGAATCTGCCGGAGTCTTTCTCTTTTCTGGTTTCTTAAGGTCAAATAATTCCATAGGGTCTTTTCCAAATCCCGGATTAGAACCACCATTTATCTTAACCTTTCTTGAGCTATATGTTCCTGCTGCCCTTCCGCCTGGTGTGCCGCTTCCGTAGCTGCTAAGAATTGATCTGGCTGTTGCACGCATGTTAATGCCTGTTGTATCTGGCTCATCTGATGTCCCGCCATATGCAATCCTGCCTTTAGCATACCCACTGGAATTGTTTTCTATGTGCATATATTCTTTAGGAATTTCATTAATGAATCTTGAAACCTTATTCATCTGTGTTTCACCACGTACCATACGCGACTTGGCACTTGTAAGATTAAGTATTTTCTCTGCTCTTGTTATTCCAACATAGCACAGTCTTCTCTCTTCCTCTATCTCAGTTGAATCATCTGACACAATTGTCATATAGCTTGGGAAAAGTCCGTCCTCCATTCCTGTCATATACACGATTGGAAATTCCAGACCTTTCGCACTGTGCAACGTCATAAGCATTACATGAGGCTCTGACTCATCAAGATTATCAATATCCGCTATTAAGGCAACTTCTTCAAGAAGTCCTGAAAGTGTAGGCTCTTCGCCTGCTTCTTTACAGCTCTCCTCATAGCTTACAACCTTATTAATGAATTCATCCAGATTCTCGCGTCTTGCCTCAACCTCTTCCACCGTTTCATTCTGTGAAAGGCTCTCAATATATCCTGTATCCTCAATTACAGCCTCAGCAAGCTCCTTTAATGACATAAATTCTTCCTTGGCACGCAGTCTTCCAATAAGGTCAACAAATGGCTCTAACTTGGAAAGTGCCGCATTCTTTATTGTGTCAATATCCTTTGCATTGACAAGTGCTTCCCAGAAGGTAATATCATTAAAATCTGCATATTCCTGCAATCTGTCAATCGTAGTATTACCAATCCCCCTCTTCGGAACATTTATAATTCGCTTAACCGCCTGACCATCAAGACCATTATCAATAGTTTTAAGATAAGCAAGAATATCTTTGATTTCCTTTCGCTGATAGAAATTCTGTCCGCCATATATCTTATATGGAATGTTGTGAATCATCAGCTTTTCTTCGAGCGCTCTTGACTGTGCATTAGTTCTGTAAAGAATGGCAACATCATTATAATTCCAGCCATCCCTTACATACTCTGCAATACCACTCGCTACGCCTTCTGCCTCATCATACCCGTTCTCATACAGAGTATAATTGACCTTCTCGCCCTCTCCGTTATCAGTCCAGAGTGACTTGCTCTTTCTGCCAATATTATTACTTATCACCGCATTTGCAGCATTAAGAATAGTCTGCGTCGAACGGTAATTCTGCTCAAGCTTTATAACCTTAGCGCCTGTGAACACATTTTCAAAGTTAAGAATATTATAAATGTTTGCTCCACGGAACTTATATATCGACTGGTCATCATCACCAACCACACATATATTGCCATACTTTGCTGCAAGCATTGCAACAAGCTTAAACTGTGATGTATTAGTATCCTGATACTCGTCGACCATTATATATCTGAATCTGTCCTGATAATGCTCAAGTACCTCTGCATCACTCTGGAACAGCTCAACCGTCTTGAATATCAGGTCATCAAAATCAAGTGCATTGTTAAGCTTAAGCGTCTTCTGATATTCTCTGTATACGCCTGCAATTCTTCTAAGATTATAGTCGTTACCTGCCTCAAGCTCGAACTCATCAGGAGTTTTTAACTCATCTTTAGCAGATGAAATCTTACTCATAATTGCACGCTCTTTAAGCATCTTCGTATCTATATTCATCTTCTTACATATATCCTTGATTACAGACTTCTGGTCGTCCGTATCATATATCGTAAAGTTATTATCGTATCCAATTCTGTCTATGTATCTTCTTAAAATTCTCACGCATGTTGAGTGGAATGTACTTACCCATACAGCCCCTGCACCCTGTGCCACAGTAGTCTCAACTCGTTCTTTCATCTCTCTTGCAGCTTTATTAGTAAATGTAATTGCCATAATATTATATGGGTCTACTCCGCATTCTTCTATTAAATATGCAATTCTGTTCGTAAGCACACGCGTCTTTCCAGAGCCTGCCCCGGCAATAATAAGCAGCGCGCCATCTGTATATTTAACTGCCCTTTTCTGGCTGTCATTCAAATCTTCTAATCTCATATATCCACCTTCATGCAAATGTGAAATCTATATCCACCTTATTTCTGCCAACTACCACATTATACAAAAACAACGGGATGTTGCCAAGCCAATATGACAACATCCCTAATTGTTATTTATTAAATTCACATATTACTAATTGTCAGATTATGCAAGCTTTGTTCCACAGTTAGAACAGAACTTAGCGCCATTAGTTGGTGTTCCACAGTTAGGACAGAACTTAGGTGCTGTGCCACCTGACACATTTGCATTATTATTCATTGCAGTATTCATGTTATTCATCATCTGCTGTCCAACCTGCATTCCCATCTGGAGCTGCATCATATCACTGGCAATATTCGAACCGCCTCTTGAATTGCCGATACTATCAGCCATAGCCATCTGTGTATATCTGTTCATATCTCCAACCATTGCCTGAGAAGCTGCCTTATTAGTCATCTTCTGTACTTCTTCCGGATAAGAGAAGCTTGAGATAGTAAAGCTTGTTATTGTGATTCCTAACTTGCTCATCTCCATATCAAGGTCTGTCTTAATACCTGCTGAGATATCATAAGCATTAGCCTGAAGATTAAACATATCCTTGCCTTCTTTAGAAATCCACTTCATAAGAAGCTGGTCAAGAACTGCTGATATTCTTTCCTTAACATCTGCAACAGTGTACATCTGCTTTACACCTGCTACCTTGTCTATAAGCGTAATGTAATCAGATACTGAAAACGAGAAGTTACCGAAAGCTCTTATTGGCATGCCACCTGGAAGTGCCTGTGTTGGAATAAGAATAGGATTCTTAGTTCCCCACTTCTCTGTGAATTCCTTAGTATTAACGAATAAAACTTCAGCTCTTACTCCACTGTTGAAGCCAAACTTAAAGCCTTTAAGTGTTGATAAGAATGGAATAATCTGTGATTCAATATCAAAGCTTCCCTCGTCCTTAAAAATACCTTCAATCTTACCATTGTACATAAAGATTGCATCCTGGCCGGCGCGGATAATCAGCTTACTGCCTTTCTTGATTTCTCTGTTGGTCCATTTCCAGAAGATTATATCATCTCTGTACTCTTCCCATTCAACTACGTTGGCAAACTGCCCTTTGAATAATCCCATGTTCCCTCTCCTTATCTATGTATTGCTTATCTCATTATAAATGTGCTTCTGAATTATAAGCCCATCTGAGCCTTAAGTGCTGCTAATTCATCATCAACTGCTGTGTTAGCTGGCTCTGCATCATACTTAGCTGCAAGACTGTCAACATCTGCCTCAAGCTGTGTCTGGTTAAGCTCTGCCATTGCATTAGCCTCGTCAAGCATCTTATTAGCCTTAGCCTCCATCTTACCGAATGCATCCATGCTTGTTCCAACACTGTTAACACTTGAACCAACCTTGTTGATTCTCTCCTGAGCCTTAGCTGCTGCAACCTTAGCCTTAACTGCATCTCTTCTTGCTTCAAGAGACTGGATATCCTTGCAGAGCTTATCATGCATCTGACGCATCTTAGCTGCATTGTCTGCTGCAATATTATATGTCTGCTGTAATGTAGCCTGCTTAGAAACTAACTGCTGCTTCTTCTCAAGGAATGTTCTTGCATCTGCCTCGTTGCCAGCCTTAAGAGCCTTTTCTGCATATGACTGATACTTGGCAACATCTGCTGTGCATTCATCAAGCTCTCTTTTACATCTTGTCTCCTCAGCCATAACTGAAGCTGTCTCTGCCTTAACCTTTCCAAGGTCGCTCTCAAGATTTCTCATGTACTGGTCAATCATCTTCTCTGGATCTTCACACTTATCGAGAAGTGCATTGATGTTAGCGCTCATAATGTCCTTGAATCTTGTTAAAATACCCATAATAATCCTCCATTCCTGTGCCGCTTTCTGGCACATATCACCCTCTGGTGCATCCGAATTCTGTCTCCCAGAATTCTTAAAAAACCTTTTTCATTATAATATATCAGGAGTAAAAAGTCACGAATATTTGCTCCTATGAAACATATTTTATATTCTTGTAATAAAAATTAAAATATCATAATTAAAATATCATAATATGCACATTACACTATGCTAAAGTTCATTATATTATTCCTACTTGAAATGTGGTTTTAAAAACTATATAATATAGCTTAAGCATTAATATAAATGTATTCTCTCATGAATACGCATTTTTAAAGAAATGAGGAACATATGAACAACGATATTAAAGAGCTTATGAGCGGTATTCTTAAAGATATGTCCGCTCTTAACTATATAAAACCCGGAGATGTGCCTAACATCAATCTGTACATGGATCAGGTTACAACATTTATGTATGAACATCTTCACGATACAAAGCGTACCACTGATGATAAAGTACTAACCAAAACAATGATTAACAACTATGCCAAAAACAATCTGCTGCCATCACCAGTAAAGAAAAAGTACTCTAAGGAACACATATATATCCTTACATTTATCTATTACTTTAAGAACATTCTCTCAATAAGTGATATACAGAAAATGCTCAATCCTCTCACTGAGAAATTCTTTGATGAAGGTTCCAAGCCGGATCTGGATTATATATATAAAGAGATTTTTTCAATGGAATCCTCTCTTGCAAGGCCATTATCTAAAGATATATTTGCAAAGTCTGAACAGGCAAGCAATGCATTTTCAGATGTAAAGAATGATGATGACAGAGAATTCTTACAGTTCTTCAGCCTTGTATGCCTTTTAAGCTTTGATGTATACATGAAGAAGAACATGATTGAAAGTCTGATTGATGATTACTCTGCCAAGCATGCGCCAAAGCATCCTGAAAAATCTGATAAAACAGACAAAAAGAAATAATCCATACAAATTAAGGGAACTGCCAGTACTGACAGTTCCCTTTTACATTGCTTCATATATTACTTATTATCTTCTGACTCTTTCTCAAGCATGCCAAGTCTTTCAAATACTCTGTCATACCCGTCATTACCATAATTAAGCGAACGGTTTACCCTGCTGATTGTCGCAGTAGACGCACCTGTCTTCTCTGCAATATCAAGATATGTCCTGTGTTCTCTTAACATCTTGGCAACCTCAAATCTCTGGGATAGGGATAAAATCTCGTTAATTGTACATACATCCTCAAAGAAATCGTATGCTTCATCTAAATCCTTAAGACTTAATATTGCCTGAAAAAGCTGCTCAACAGCCTGTGTCTTTAACTTATTGTTCATAATTATCCACCCCGGTTTTCCAAAAATAACATTGGCTTATTACTTTTAAATTTTAACACAGTGAAGTTTTGAAGTAAAGACATTATTCACTTCTTAATGCCACAACAGGGTCTTTTTTAGCTGCAAGCTTTGCTGGGATAAGTCCGGCAATAAATGTAAGGAACATGCTTATTATTATAAGTATTACTCCTCCTGCAACCGGAAGCTGTGCAACATTGGAAATGTCTGTAAGGTGCTTAATCAACGCATTTGCAGGTATGCACAACAATAAAGTTACAACAATGCCGAGTGCGCCTGAGACAAAACCTTCAATAAGTGTCTCTGCATTGAATATTCTTGAAACATCTTTCTTAGAAGCACCAATACTTCTTAATACTCCAATTTCCTTAGTTCTTTCAAGTACTGAAATGTATGTGATAATACCTATCATTATTGAAGAAACTATAAGTGATATTGCAACAAATGCTATTAAAACATATGAAATTGCATTAATAATTGTACTTACTGATGACATCATTATTCCAACATAATCTGTGTAGTTAATAACATTTTCTTCCTTGCCATCGTCATGCTGCAGCTTATTGTAATCCTTAATAATATTCTGAACCTTCTCCTTAGAATCAAAATCAGTTGCATATATATCTATCTGCGAAGGTGTATCAAGGTCTGTAATTCCAAGCTTCGACTTATTGCTGTCTAATGTTGCATCTGTTGTTCTAGCCTTTAGTGACGCTGAGAAAAGCTGTAGTATCTGATCATCGCTCATTCCACTTGTCATTGCCTGCATCTGAGCGCTTTCCTCTGGTGAAAGTGTTGCCATATATGCATTTACATCATCCATTGTAATCTCTGTATTCCTGTCATTGTCAAATGGAACTCCTGTAAATACATCAACACTTGTATCAGCAAGCTGTGCCTTGGCTATCTCACTGTTTTTTACTTCTTCGATAATGTATTCCGTAAGCTTTGCTGTATAACCGATTCCACTTGAAAGTGAAGTACTGACTGCATCATCATTAGGTCTGATTATTCCACATACTTTAATGTCAGTTCCGTTATTTACAACATTTGTCATATACTTATCATCTTTGCTGTAATCGTCCCATGTACCAGTCACATCATTGTACTTATACATGTCTGTAGGCATAACAAGCTTAAACTCTGTATCAAGAATCTCGTCAAATGTATAGCTTATATCCTTTTCTGTTTCGTATGATTCACCAACCATCATTTTCTTAAAGAGTGTTCTTACTTCCTCAGGGTCTTTAAGACCTAATGAGTAAAGTGTATAATCATCAACCTCGTTATTCTTATCTGCAACAAGCACAACCTCGTTGAAATTCTCTGGCCAGTGTCCTGCAAGGATATCATACTGCTCATCAAGAACCTGCTGGTTTCCTAAAAGCTGGTTCCACACACTGCTGTTAGAAAACATTCCCATGCCCATACCAGATGACATTGAAGAAGATGCGCTTGTTGCACCTTCACCATATATCGAATCAAACATTGTACCTGGGTTTAACTGCTCAACACCGTTAGAAGTATCCTTCATATAAATGTTAAGAGGAACATCATATGAATACTGTATATCACTTACATATGACTTAATGTCAGAGCTGCCGTTTTCAATGTATTTCTTAAACTCAGAAAGGTTATTGCTCTTAACTTCCTTTACCATGGTATTAATCATATCACCCATGATATCGTTAGAATATATTTTAGACTTATCCTCATGCTCTTCTGAATCCGAATTACCTGTCATGCTTGATACCATACTGCTTATATCAATAGCTTCCGCCTGAAGTGTTATAGGATAACTCGAAAGCGTATCTCTCTGAACCCTGTCTATGTATAACTGGATACCATTTGAGATAGACAGAATCATTGCAATACCGATAATTCCTATGCTTCCTGCAAATGCAGTAAGAATCGTTCTTGTTTTCTTAGTCATCAGGTTATTAAAGGAAAGGGAAAGTGCTGTAAAGAATGACATAGATGTTTTCTGCTTCTTTCCTGACTTTTTAATCTTCTTTTCTGATATCTTAACCTTAGCAGCCTCTTTAGCCCTGATATCAGCTTCCATATCTTCTAACGAATATGGATCAGAGTCATCAGTTATCACACCATCTAGCAATCTGACTATTCTTGTAGAATAATCCTTGGCAAGCTCCGGATTATGAGTTACCATAATTATAAGTCTGTCCTTTGATATCTCCTTTAAAAGCTCCATAATCTGGATACTTGTCTCTGTGTCAAGCGCTCCTGTAGGCTCGTCGGCAAGCAGGATATCAGGATTATTTACAAGTGCTCTTGCAATAGCAACCCTCTGCATCTGTCCACCTGACATCTGATTAGGCTTCTTGTGAATCTGCTCTCCAAGTCCAACTTTCTCAAGTGCCTCTATCGCTCTTTTCTTTCTCTCTGCCTTAGATACACCTGAAAGCGTAAGTGCAAGCTCTACATTAGATAAAACAGTCTGGTGCGGAATCAGATTGTAACTCTGGAACACAAAACCAATAGAATTATTTCTGTAAAAATCCCAGTCTCTGTCCTTATAATTCTTAGTTGACACTCCATTTATCTTAAGGTCGCCGCTCGTATACTTATCAAGTCCGCCTATAATATTAAGCATAGTAGTCTTACCACATCCGGACTGTCCAAGAATCGACACGAACTCACAGTCCCTAAACCTAAGATTAATGCCCTTAAGTGCGCTCACAGTAGTAGAACCAGACACATAGTCTTTCTTTATATCATTTAATTCAAGCATGGAATACTCCTTTTATTTTATTGCGGGCTGCGGATTGGGCATTGGTCTGCATCCTTCAACTTGCGTACATGACGTTGTGGCATCTGACTATAGCATACGCTTTCAGGAATCCTGCGCTTAGTGTAACTAAATGCCGCTATCTACAGAGTTTATTACGGTGTGTCAAATCAAACGCGCTTCGCTTGAACGAGATTTGACGCACCGCCCTTATGTATATAGCGACATTAAGTTACACACAGCTTGGATTATTCAAGCGTATGCTATAGTCAGACACCGCAACTGATATACACAACATTTAAGACGCAGACCAATTCCCAATCTGCAGTCCTCAATTAATATACACCATGGAAAGCTTGGCTTGCAATTTATTCCAGCACATTTTATACTAATATTGATTTTTGTTTATAAAAATATAATGATTACTAGGAGTCTATGTGAAACATTTTATCAGATTAAAATTA
>OJNK01001530.1_pt1 | contig 10921 bp, 8 predicted proteins | sample 1597811 | NCBI WGS metagenome assembly OJNK01 (sample SAMN00265073, study PRJEB22529) | human gut metagenome
CGTTAACTACATGGATACCGCCAACTACGAGCCGGAGAACACCGATGACCCCGAATGGCGCGCCATTTACGAAAAGCGCTGCAAGGAAGCGGGCTTCTCCGCCTACTTCGATTACAGCTGGCAGTGGGCATACAAAAAGAAGTTTGAAGAGGCCGGCCTCACCGCACTGCTCGGCTGCGGCTTTGACCCGGGCGTCACGCAGGCGTACTGTGCCTACGCTAAAAAGCACGAGTTTGATACCATCGATACCATCGATATTCTGGACTGCAACGGCGGCGATCACGGTTATGCGTTTGCGACAAACTTCAATCCGGAGATTAATCTTCGCGAGGTTTCTGCGCCCGGCAGCTATTGGGAAAACGGCCACTGGGTCGAAATTCCGGCTATGAGCATTAAGCGCGTGTATACCTTCGATCAGGTCGGCCAGAAGGATATGTACCTGCTGCACCACGAGGAGATTGAATCTCTCGGCAAAAACCTGCCGGAAGTCAAGCGTATCCGTTTCTTCATGACGTTCGGCCAGAGCTACCTCGACCACATGCGCTGCCTCGAAGACGTCGGCATGCTTTCCACCACACCGATTCACTACAACGGTCAGGAGATCGTGCCGATCCAGTTTCTCAAAGCACTTTTGCCGGACCCCGCAAGCCTCGGCCCGCGCACTAAGGGCAAGACGAACATCGGCTGCATCTTCACAGGCAAAAAGGACGGCAAAGAGAAGACCTACTACATCTATAATGTCTGTGACCACCAGGAATGCTATCGCGAGGTCGGTAGTCAGGCTATCAGCTACACCACCGGCGTGCCGGCCATGTGCGGCGCGATGATGATGCTCACCGGCAAGTGGACAAAGCCCGGTGTCTACACCGTCGAGGAGTTCGATCCGGATCCGTTCCTCGATGCCCTTGATAAATACGGCCTGCCGCGCAGCGAAAACCACGATCCGGCTTTGGTGGACTGATGAACTTACTGGATACACGCCCACCGTTTGCGGGCATCAACGGCGAAATTCCGCCGGAATTTAAAACGCTGTCCACACCGTGCTACCTCATGGACGAGGCCGTCCTGCAGCATAACGCAGAGGTGCTCGGCGCGCTGCAAAAGCGCACGGGCTGCAAGGTGCTTTTGGCACAGAAGGCGTTCAGCAATTATGATCTTTATCCGATTTTCGCGCCGCATTTGGCCGGTACGGAAGCGAGCGGCCTGTTTGAAGCGCGGCTCGGCGCTGAAGAAATGCCGGGCGGCGAGGTGCATGTGTTTTGCGCCGCCTACCGTGAGGACGAAATGGACGAGCTGCTGCGCTATGCGGATCACATTGTGTTCAATTCGCCGCGACAGCTGCAAAAGTTCGCGCCCAAAGCAAAAGCTGCGGGCAAAAGCGTCGGTCTGCGCATCAACCCGGAGTGCTCTACGCAGGAGGGACACGAAATTTACGATCCCTGTGCGCCCGGCAGCCGCCTCGGCACCACCCGTGCGCAGTGGGATAAAGCCGTTCAAGAAGACGCGCATTTGCCCGAACTGCTCGACGGCCTTCATTTTCACACGCTGTGCGAGCAGGATGCCGACGCACTGGAAACGACCTTAAACGCCGTTGCTTCAACGTTCGGCGATTTGCTGCCCAAAATGCAGTGGCTCAACTTCGGCGGCGGCCACCACATCACGCGCCCCGACTACGATATGGAAACGCTGGAGCGCTGCATCCGCCGCGCGCAGCAGGACTGGAATGTCACTGTGTATCTCGAGCCCGGCGAAGCCTGCGCGTTAAACGCCGGGTACCTCCTTACCCGCGTGCTCGATGTCGTGCGAAACGGCGAGACGACCATCGCAATTCTCGCTGCCAGCGCCGCCTGCCATATGCCGGATGTCATCGAAATGCCGTATCGCCCGCCGCTGCTCGGCGCCGGTGAGCCGGGGGAGAAGCCTTACACGGTGCGCCTTGCCGGCCCAACCTGCCTTGCAGGCGACGTTATCGGCGATTACAGCTTCGACGCTGTGCCCGCGGTCGGCGACCTGCTCGTCTTTGGTGACATGGCAATCTACACCACCTGCAAAAACAATACCTTCAACGGCATGCCCCTGCCCGGCATTTATTCCCGCACAGCGGGCGGCGATATCCGCAAGTTAGCGTCGTTCGGCTACAGAGACTTCAAATACAGGCTCGGCAGCCCGTAAACGCAACAGCAAAAGCCGCAGTGACGCTGAAACTTGTTTCCGCTGCGGGATGGGATCGTTGGTTCTCCTCCGCGGTCGTAAATGTCTTGTGTGATTTCACAAAGTATTCTGCGACGTTGCAGGCAGACGTCATTTGCCGGAGATATGTAGGTATCCTGCTAAGTGCACGGGTCATGCCGTGAATCAAGGTGGCACCGCGGATAAGTGTTTTGTTCGTCCTTGACAGAAAGTATATTTCTGTCAAGGACGTTTTTTTTAGACTCCTTTGACGGAAGATATAACGTCAAAGGAGTTTTTTCTTTTTCAAAGGGGGTTACGATACGGTGTTTTCAAAACGATGGTGGCGCACCCAGCGCCTAATAATTTTGAGTATCCTCACTGCAAATTTCCCGCATGATTTCGGCAAGCCGTTGGTATTTCCACACTCGAGCAGGCAAAGAAAATGGCGAATATCTCTGACGGTGCCATTGTCGGCTCAGCAATCATCAAGCTGCTTGAACAGTATGGAAAGGACGCGCCGAAATACATCGGAGAATATGTGAAGAAAATGAAAATGGCTCTATTGACCAATTAGTGTTGTAGTGGTCTATTTTTAGAATTCCAATAATGCAGTGAACAGGAACGGGGGTTACCATTCCTGTTCATCTTTTTTTCTTTTGAAAAGTCTGCTGCCCGACCAATCAGCCGGAAAGCGGGGGCTTAAAACATAAAGTGTGTTACAAACAAATCAAAAACCCACAGAACATCAGCGTTCATGCGGGTTTTCATTGGCGCGCTTGACTGGATTCGAACCAGCGGCCTACAGAGTCGGAGTCTGTCGCTCTATCCAACTGGGCTACAAGCGCATATGAAATTTTTGAAGGTTATTTTGCGTTTGCGTGGCGGCGGTCACGGTACCGTGCATTGCGCAGATGTTCAAAAAGCTCCGCACGATCTTCCGGGGAAGCGGAACGATAATACGCCAAAAGCTGCTGCTCATCTGTAGAAAGATCCAGCACAGAATCGGCAAGGTAACGACGCTCTTTGCGGCGTGCATACACTTTCACGCGCTGACCGGAATCGCTCAGATGCATCGCGTCTGCAGAGTTTGCGCTGTATCCACACAGCTCATCTAAAGAAATGCGGTAAAGACGGCAAAGGCGCATCAGGTCAAAGATGACGGGCGTCGTTTTACCGGTTTCATAATACGTGTAGGTGGAACGTTCAACGCCAAGAATATTCGCAAGGATCGACTGCGTGTAGCCGCTTTCTTCACGGAAACGCTTGAGACGTTGGCCGAAGATTGCTTTAGATTCTATTTCCTCCAATGCTGTTCACCATCCGCTGTGTCATTCTGTGAAAATCGTGCACATAACTGTGTTGTATCTTTTGCGTGAGATACAAATAGCAGATACAATAATAGTATACGCTATTTGCGCCACTATGCACGACTACGTGAGAAATATTCACACGGATGATGTGTATATTCTGTGCAAACTCAAACTGTTTTCACATACAAGTATACACAATACACATACAGAAAAATGTCGGTTTTTGACGACAAGTGCAGAATGTTCGGAAAAACAGGAAGTGAAGAAAAAGAAAAGCCGCAAAAACTGCGGCTCTTCGGAATTTTAAAGGTGACGAAAACTCACGGGTTTACGGCGCTTTTCATCATCTCGTCGTCGCCGGTAAGCGCCGCGAGCATCAGGTTATACACGCGCTGTGGGTCGCGGTGAAAGTTCTTTTTCACTTCACGTGCCTGATAAAGGTCGGGCACATATACGGTAAGGCTCATCAGCTCCATTTCCCCGCCGGAAATGTGGCATGTCACGTTGTAGCCGTTTTCGGTGCGGACAATGGTCGCCACGTTTTCGCGCTCCATCTTGGCGGAAGCCAGCAGAGCCGTGGCGGCGGCTACGGCCTTATCACGCACGGAAGAGGGGATAAGCTGTTCTAAGTCGTCTGCTACACTCTTGCCACGCTTAGTCAGCACATAGGTGTTATCCTCCTCGCGGGTGACATTGCCAAGGCTCACAAGGGCAGAAAGCGCATCGCTCGCCTCAAAGTAATTCGCAAGGGATTTTTCCTGCAAGACCTTGATGATGTCATCGCCTGAAAGCGGCGCGTTCACGCTTTTGAGCATATAGCAGATCAAAATGCGGATATCGCTTTTCGAGCGCAGTCCGCCCGGCGCAACGCCGCCGGTAAAAGCATCATATTCCATACGGTTTTACCTCCTTCTTAGTTATCAATAAAGCTGATATTCTTCCATTTTCCGCGCGCAAAGCGGATGACAAAGCAGGCGCCGCGGCAGAACCAATCGATACACATTGCAATCCATGTGCCCAAAATGCCCATGTTAAAGTAGATCGCCAGAACGTAGCTGAAGCCGATACGGAAGATCCACATGGAAAGCAGGGAAACAATCATCGTAAAGCGCACATCGTTCGCAGCGCGCAGGGCGTTCGGCAGGGCAAAGGCCAGCGGCCAAACAATGACGGCGCAGATGCCGTGCACAATGAAGACCTCCATCGTCATTGTGGTCGTTTCCTCGGAGAGTGAGTAGAACGAAAGAATCTGCTTGCTGAACAGCAGCATCAAAAGCGTCATAGCCCAGACGACACCGTAGGTGATGAGCATCAGCTTCTTCGTGTACTTTTTCACAGCTTCGTAGTCCTTTGCGCCGATGCACTGGCCGACAACCGTGATCATCGCCATGCCGAGCGCCATGCCCGGAATAACCTGCAAGGAAGCGAGGTTGCCCGCCACGGCGTTCGCTGTGATGGAAATGGTGCCGAAGCCCGAAACAATGCTTGCAACCAGAATTTTGCCGATCTGGAAAATGCTGTTCTCAAGGCCGTTCGGCACGCCGATCTGCAAAATGCTCTTCAACATGGAGAGGTGGATTTCCGGCTTATGGAGCTTATCATAGAAAATAATACGGCGCGGGTTCAAAAGCAGCACCGTAATGATGATGGCGCCTACTGCACGGGAAACAAGAGAAGCCGTCGCCGCGCCCGCTGCAGCCATCTGGAAACCGTAGATTAAAATCGCATTGCCCACGATGTTGATGGTGTTCATTAAAATGGAAATGAGCATCGTCGTGCGCGAATCGCCCATAGAGCGGAACAGCGCCGCACCGGCGTTATAGACCGCAAGGAACGGATAGGAGATCGCGGAAAGCAAAAAATAAATCTGCGCGTGCGCCATAACGTCCGCTTCAATGGAGCCGAAAACCATGTTCAGCACCGGCTTGCGGAAGAATACGGCGATGACGCCCAGCACGGCCGAAAGCGCAAGGCTGGCGTAGAAAAGCTGCTTTGCCGCAAGACTTGCGCTTTTGTGGTCGCCGCGCCCGATGTACTGGGACGCAATGACCGCGCCGCCCGTCGCCAAAGAAGAAAACAGCGTGATGAGCAAAAAGTTGATGGAGTCCACAAGGGAGATGCCGGAAACCGCCGCTTCGCCGCAGGAGGAGACCATTACGGTATCCGCCATACCGATGGTTACGGCCAGAAGCTGCTCAATAACAAGGGGTATGATGAGCTTCCGCAGATCTTTGTTTGAAAACACGTCTTCGCCTCATTTCAATACTTTGGGCAGTCTATTCGCTTTTTTGGGAAGAAAGCCCATGCTAAATAACAGATAACTTAATTTTACTATGTTTTCTACTAAAATGCAACGGGATAAAAGAAAGTTTTTCGTCAATATTTTGAACCGGAGAGAAACGGCGTGTTCTTGCCTGATTTTCGGCGTTCAAACAGGAATTACTCCAAACAGACTTTCGTTCCGAAAATATCGGTTAAAAAAGTTGAATTAAGCATTGCGAAATTTTGAATTCCGTGTTAAGATATAACCATTCTGATAAAATGCGGGAATGTGGTGTTTTTTTCAGAATGCAAATTACATTTTCTATTTTTATTTCCATAACGCTTCGGTGAAAGGAGGTAAGATTATGGAGACCAACATCAGCACCGTTCAGGTTGTTCTGATGGGCCTTATTACCGTGTTCGTGGTCCTGATCTGCTTGATCGTTATCATCAAGATCCTCGGCCTCATCATGGAGAAGGTCGCTAAAAAGCAGCCGGCTCCGGCAGCAGCCCCGGTCGCCGCAGCACCTGCTGCAGCACCCGCTCCGGCGGTATCCGCCCAAAACAACCAGCAGATCGTTGCCGCTATCGCAGTCGCGATCGCCGAGGAGATGGGCACGGACGTTTCGCACATCCGCATCCATTCCATCAAAAGAATCTGAAATGCGCAAAGCGCGAAATCTAACAGATGAGAGGTAAGTTCAATGAAAAAGTATAATGTCAATGTTAACGGCACAGCTTATGAAGTAACAGTAGAAGAAGTCGTCGGCGGCGCAGCACCGGCTCCGGTTGCAGCAGCTCCGGCAGCAGCACCCGCTCCGGCCCCGGTCGCAGCACCGGCAGGCGCTGGCGAGCAGGTCAAGAGCCCGATGCCCGGCAACATCCTTTCCGTCAACGTCAACGTTGGCGATACCGTTGCTGAAGGTCAGGTCCTCATGATCCTCGAAGCTATGAAGATGGAAAACGAGATCATGGCACCGAAGGCCGGCAAGGTCACCAGCGTGAACGTCCAGAAGGGCGCAACCGTTGAGAGCGGCACACTCCTCTGCGTTGTTGGCTAAGTTAAACTTAAGCCTACGCACATACTACTAAAATAAGGAGTGTTAAATTATTCATGGAAGCGATAACTAATTTTCTGAATAGCACAGGCTTCGCAAAGCTCGGCGAAAACCCGCTGCAGCTCGTTATGCTCGCTGTTTCCTGTGTTCTTCTGTACCTTGCTATCGTCAAGAAGTTCGAGCCGCTGCTCCTTCTGCCGATTGCATTCGGTATGCTTTTAACAAACCTGCCCGGCGCAGGCATTTACCATGCAGAGCTGTTTGAAGGCGGTCATGTGCATTGGGAAATGTTTGCGGAAGGTGTTAAACTCGCAAACGGTTCCACGGAAGCTGTCGGTCTGCTCGACGTCCTCTATCTCGGCGTTAAGCTCGGTGTTTATCCGTGTCTCATCTTCATCGGCGTCGGCTGCATGACAGACTTCGGTCCGCTGATTGCAAACCCGAAGAGCCTGCTGCTCGGCGCTGCCGCACAGCTCGGCATCTTCGTCACCTATGTCGGCGCTGTCCTGCTCGGCTTCACCCCGGCACAGGCCGGCTCCATCGGCATCATCGGCGGTGCAGACGGCCCTACGGCCATCTTTGTCACCTCCAAGCTCGCACCTGAACTCCTTGGCCCGATCGCCGTTGCCGCATATTCCTACATGGCGCTCGTTCCGGTTATTCAGCCGCCGATCATGAAGGCGCTCACCACAAAGAAAGAGCGTATGATCCAGATGAAGCAGCTCCGTCAGGTTACAAAGACCGAGAAGATTCTGTTCCCGATCGTGGTTACCATCTTTGTTTCCCTCATGCTGCCGTCCGCTGCATCGCTTGTCGGCTGCCTCATGCTCGGCAACCTTCTCCGTGAGAGCGGCGTAACAGAGCGTCTGAACAAGACCGCACAGAACGAGCTGATGAACATCGTTACGATCTTCCTCGGCACCTCTGTCGGTGCAACGGCTACCGCTGCAAACTTCCTCAATCCGCAGACGCTTAAGATTCTCGTCCTCGGCGTTGTTGCATTCGGTCTCGGCACCGCAGGCGGCGTTCTGCTCGCAAAGCTCATGAACGTCTTCCTTAAGGATAAGATCAATCCGCTCATCGGCTCCGCCGGTGTTTCCGCCGTTCCTATGGCGGCTCGTGTATCGCAGGTTGTCGGCCAGAAAGAGAATCCGCGCAACTTCCTGCTCATGCATGCTATGGGTCCGAACGTCGCAGGCGTCATCGGTTCTGCTGTTGCAGCCGGTGTGTTCCTGGCTCTGTTCGGCGTTTGATAACGCTTAGGAAAGGAAGTAACAGTTATTATGGCTAAGAATCCCCTTAGAATTACCGATACCATCCTGCGTGACGCGCACCAGTCTCAGGCCGCAACGCGCATGCGTATCGAGGATATGCTTCCGGCTTGCGAAAAGCTGGACAACATGGGTTACTGGTCTCTGGAGTGCTGGGGCGGCGCAACGTTCGACGTCTGCATGCGTTTCCTGAACGAAGACCCGTGGGAGCGTCTCAGAACGCTCAAAAAGGCAATGCCGAAGACCCCGTTGCAGATGCTCCTGCGCGGCCAGAACCTCCTCGGCTACAAGCACTATGCCGATGACGTGGTTGCAGAGTTCTGCAAAAAGTCCATCGAAAACGGCATCGATGTTGTCCGTATCTTCGACGCACTGAACGATCCCCGCAACATGGAGACCGCTATGAAGTACGTTAAGGAATATGGCGGCAAGGCAGAGGCTGCCATCAGCTATACAAAGAGCCCCGTGCACAGCGAGGATTACTTCGTAAAGCTCGCTATGCAGCTTGAAAAGATGGGTGCAGATACCATCTGCATTAAGGATATGGCAAACCTGCTCCTTCCGTACGACGCATATTCGCTCGTAAAGAAGCTGAAGGAAAACGTCAGCGTGCCGATCCATCTGCATACCCACAACACCACCGGTACAGGCGACATGGTCAACCTGATGGCTGCACAGGCAGGCGTTGACATCGTGGACTGCGCACTGTCCCCGCTCGCAAACGGCACTTCTCAGCCGGCAACCGAGTCCCTCGTTGCCACGCTGCAGGGCACCAGCCGTGATACCGGCCTTGACCTTGAGAAGCTCAGCGAGGTTGCCGCACACTTCCGTACGGTTGCCGATAAGCTGAACATTAACCCGAAGGTCCTTAAGGTCGATACCAACACGCTGCTGTATCAGGTTCCGGGCGGCATGCTTTCGAACCTTATCTCTCAGCTCAAGCAGGCAAACGCAGAAGACAAGTACTATGATGTGCTCGCAGAAGTGCCGCGCGTCCGTGCTGACTTCGGTTACCCGCCGCTCGTTACCCCGACCAGCCAGATCGTCGGCACGCAGGCTGTTATGAATGTTCTTGTCGGTGAGCGCTATAAGATGGTCACCAAAGAGAGCAAGGGCATGCTGCGCGGCGAATACGGCAAGCTGCCGGGCGAGGTGAACGAGGAAGTCCGCAAGAAGTGCATCGGCGATGACAAGGTCATCACCTGCCGTCCTGCCGACCTCATCGAGCCGGAGCTTGAGAAGTACAGAGCAGAGATCGGCGACAGAGCAAAGAGCGAAGAGGATGTCCTCTCCTACGCACTGTTCCCGGCTGTTGCTACAAAGTTCTTTGAGTGGCGCGACAATCCGCATAAGGATGAAGCACCTGCCGCAGAAGCTGCACCGGCTGCAACAAAGCCCGCAGCACCGGCCAACAACGGCCCGAAGACCCTCTACGTCGAGGATCTCACCAACGGCAACTTCTGATTGATCGGAAATCCGCTTAAATAAGTGAACAAAACGCTCGTCCCGGTTTATCAGCGGACGAGCGTTTTTGCATATCTGTGCAGCTATATAGCTTTACACAAATATAAAGCTATACTCCTTTACATACAACAACGCCGCTGCCCGATTTAAAAGAGGCAACGGCGTTGCTCTATAATTGCAGGGGGATAGGGTGTCGCGCTCACGCGTATCTACCGTGCTGTTTGCGCGGTGCCTTTCTTTCCTCTTTTCGCGCGAATATCTATTTACAAAAGCCGGGCAAAATGATACAATCACAGTAAGAATCCCCGAAATAGCGGGCGAAAGGACGGAGTTTGTATGTATAAATTTGATAGAGAAAAATATGATAAGCGTATGCAGTGGTTTACCCACGACCGCTTCGGCATGTTCATCCATTGGGGCCTTTACGCCATCCCTGCGCGCGGCGAGTGGGTGCGCTCCACGGAAGAGATTCCGGAGGAGGACTACATCCCGTTTTTCAACGAGTTTAATCCGAAAGATTTTGACCCGAAAAAGTGGGCGCGCCTTGCAAAGCAGGCCGGCATGAAGTACGCCGTGCTCACTGCAAAGCACCACGACGGCTTCTGTCTCTTTGATTCCGCTCTTACCGATTGGAAAGTCACGAACACGCCTTACGGCAAAGACATCGTGCGTGAGTATCTCGACGCGTTTCGCGCAGAGGGCATCAAGGTCGGTCTTTATTATTCGCTGCTCGATTGGCACCACCCGGATTACCCCGCCTACGGCGACCGCCAGCACCCTATGCGCAACAATATTGCCTATAAAGATAAGCCCTATAACTTTGATAACTACCTTGATTACATGCACGGTCAGGTGCGCGAGCTCTGCACAAACTATGGCAAGCTCGATATGATGTGGTTCGACTTTTCCTACGACGACCTCACCGGCGAAGCGTGGCGTGCGTCGGAGCTCGTGCGTATGGTGCGCTCCCTGCAGCCGGATATCATCATCGATAGCCGCCTGGAGGTCAGCGGCAGTGGCTTCGGCTCCATCGCAACGGACGAACCGCTTGAGTACAGTGGCGACTATGTCAGCCCGGAGCAGATCATCCCGCAGACCGGCTTTAAGGACAGCCGCGGCCGCAATATCTGTTGGGAAGCCTGCATCACGATGAACGACAACTGGGGCTACTGTGCAAAGGATAAGAACTTTAAGCCCGCCGAAATGATTATCAAAAAGCTCGTTGAGTGCGTCAGCAAAAACGGCAATATGCTCTTAAATGTCGGCCCGGATGCCAGAGGCAATATCCCCGCAGAGTCCGTCGAGATTCTGGAAAAAATCGGCGCGTGGATGCAGAAGAATTCCGATTCCATTTACGGCTGCGGCGGCTGCGCCCTGCCGAAGC
>OJNK01001549.1_pt1 | contig 10843 bp, 11 predicted proteins | sample 1597811 | NCBI WGS metagenome assembly OJNK01 (sample SAMN00265073, study PRJEB22529) | human gut metagenome
GACCACCGAGATCTACACTCTTTCCCTACACGACGCTCTTCCGATCTTAACTACGCCGTTGACCTTAACCTTAACAGTTGCTGTACCCTTACCAACAAATGTGATGTTACCGTTTTCGTCAACAGTTGCTACATCTTCATTTGATGATGTCCATGTTGGTTTAGCTGTTGAGCCTGTTACAGTAGCTGTAACTTTAATCTTATCACCTACAACACCGGAAACAGTATCCTTATCAAGTTTAATTGATACGCTGCGTCCGCCGCCGCCGCCACCGCCGCCGCCCTGACGGCTCAGGCTCTCGCCCATGCCCTGCAGGCGGGGCAGGCGGTAGCGCAGCAGGGCCAGCTCGGTCTGCAGTTTCCCCTCGTTGGTCACGGCGCGGCTGCGGAAAATTTCCAGGATGAGCATGGTGCGGTCAATGACTTCCATGCCGCCCAGCGCTGTGGAGATGTTGCGGATCTGGCTGCCAGTCAGTTCGCCGTCAAACACGGCGCACTCCGCGCCCAGTTCGGCGGCCGCTGCCGCGGCCTCTTCCAGCTTGCCGCTGCCCAGCACGATGCCGGTCTCAGGCGTCTGGCGCTTCTGGGTCACCTCGGCCACGGCTTCCATATGGTTGGCTTCGCACAGGGCCGAAAGTTCGGCCAGGCTTCGCTCACAGTCCCACAGGCCCTGATCCAGTGCCAGCAGGATGACTTTCGTCGGGGGTGTTTCCACTAAGATATCGTAAAGTTCGCTCAAAATAAATCCTCTTATTTATACAAAGTGTTGTAATGCTCTCTCGTGAGCGCATAGCATTTGCAGGAGACAGGTGTACCGTCAAATTTATGGTACTCGGCGTCATGGTGGTAGACAAAGCCCGCCTTTTGCATCACCCGGCCACTGGCAGGGTTGGCAGCGGCGTGGCAGCAGGCCAGCCAGTTACTATTTGTATTTTTGAACCAGTATTCTACAACCGCGCGGAGGGCTTCGGTGGTAAAGCCCTTGTTCCACCACGCTTTGCCGATGCAGTATCCCGGCTCCCAGATGCCCTCGGAGAGATCCAGCCCGGGCCACGCGGCTTTCTGCTGAGGCTCCCCCAGCAGGCTGTTATAGATGCTGATGGAGCCGAACACCTGCCCGGTGGCTTTTTCCACAATGGCCCACTGGTAGTAATCCTCGTTGGGGTAGAGGGTGGCCCATGCCTCCAGCAGCTGGCGGGTCTCAGCCGCGTTTTTGTGCGGCTCCCACCGCAGAAAACGGGTCACGTCCGGGTCATTGGCCCAGTTGACGTACATCCTGTTGGCATCTTCCGGCAAAAGGCGGCGCAGAATCAGCCGCGGCGTTTCGATCTCCTGTGTGCCTGCATGGCGCATGTTCCATCACTCCGTTCTGTATTGAAAGTACGCATAGGATAGCACAAATTTACCGGGAACGCAAGGGAAGTGCAGAAAACCCTCCGTAAAAGGTGCTTGACAACCGCGTAAACTTTATTAAACTGAAGATAAATGAGAAAACTCCCCGGTTTCCCGGGGAGCGTGGCTCAGCTGCAAAGCAGGTCATTTTTCAGGATGGAAGCCCAATCGCTTTTGCCATAGAGGAACCGAAGAACCATAACCGTATGGGAGGGTTCATGAATCTGGTAAAACAGAAGATAATTCTGCACCGGGACGAAATGAATCTGATGAATGACTAGAATGGGATCGTCGATCACTGGAAAACGGGCTGGAAACGACTCCAAGGAATCAACGCAGTTGATTGTATTCCCAAGCAGGCGTCGGCCAGCAATCGGATTCTTCAGCTGGAGCGTGACGTAGCGGACAGATTCATGGATATCCTGTTCCGCTGTGTTGGAAAGTTCAACGGTATAATTCATTCATGCCCCCAATGATTCAGCAACTCGGCTTTGACATCTTTCCAGGGGCGTGTCCGCCCTGCGGCAACATCATCGAGCCCCTCCTGGAGCTTGACATACAGCTCAAAGCGGCTGGTCAGTGCTTCATAGGTCTCAATGCTCATGACGGCGAGATCACCCTTGCCGTTTTTGGTGATGAACACGGGTTCTGCATAGTCATGGCAGAAAGTGGAAATCTCATTGTAGTTATTGCGCAGGTCTGCGCTGGAACGAATCTTAGGCATGGAGGACACCTCTCTTTCATACAAAAATTATATCAGAATTTCTTTATACAATCAAGAAAAAAGATAAAGGAGACCCAAACATGATCGACGTGCGTGCACATCTGGCCCGGAAACCGCTTTTGTTTGATGGCGGCATGGGTACCTATTATAAAGCCAAGCCCGGTACGGAGTGTGAGCAGGGCAACCTGCTGGACCCGGCGGGCGTGCGGAAAGTCCACCGGGAGTACCTGGCAGCCGGCGCGGAGGCCATCAAGACCAATACGTTTGGCCTGCCCCGGATGGCGGCGGCCCGGCAGCCGGACTGGCAGGCGCTGGCCCGTGCAGGCTGGAAGCTGGCGGCAGAAGCCGCTGTGGAGACGGGAGCGGCCGTTTTTGCGGACCTGGGCCCGGCTCCGGATACCGAGGCTGCCCCGGCGGGAAGCATCTACACGGCAGTGGCCCGCTGTTTTGTGGAGCAGGGGGCAAAGAACTTCCTGTTTGAGACCCTGAGCTCGGACGCCGGTGTGCTGGAGGCCGTGCAGGCCGTCAAGGCGCAGGTGCCGGATGCCTTTGTACTGGTCTCCTTTGCGGTGCTGCCGGATGGCTACACCCGGGAGGGTATGTACAGCAAAGACCTGGTCCGCCGGATGACGGAGAGCGGCATTGTGGACGCGGTGGGCTTCAACTGTGTTTCGGCCCCGGGTGCCATGCGGACACTGGTACAGCAGCTGGGCAGCACGGCCCTGCCGCTGTCGGTCATGCCCAATGCGGGTTACCCGGTGGTCACCCGCACCCAGGTAAAGTATCAGGGCAAGCCGGAATACTTCGCCAAAGAGCTGGCCCGAATTGCGGCGGAAGGGGTTCGGATCCTGGGAGGTTGCTGCGGCACCACTCCGGCTCACATTGCCGCCCTGCGGGCAGCGCTGGATTCTCTGCCTGCTGTGGAAAAAGCGGCCCCGGCGGTGCAGGTTTCCACCCCGGAAGCACCGACGGTGGAAAAAGATGACGCGTTCCTGCGCAAGCTGAACGCAGGCAAAAAGGTGATCGCCATTGAGCTGGATTCCCCCAAGGATGCCGACCTGAACAACTATCTGGCTGGCGCAAAGCGGCTGCAGGCGGCGGGAGCTGATCTGCTGACCATCGCGGACTGCCCCATTGCCCGGGCCCGGATGGATTCCTCCCTCGTGGCCTGCCGGGTGCACCGGGAGCTGGGGCTCTGCACCCTGCCCCACATGACCTGCCGTGACCGCAACCTTAACGCCACCAAGGCCCTGCTGCTGGGCCTGTACGCTGAGGGGGTACGGGAAGTGCTGGCCATCACGGGAGACCCCATCCCCACGGCAGAGCGGGACGAGGTGAAGAACGTCTACCAGTTCAACTCCCGCAAGCTGGCCCAGTATATCGTTTCGCTGGCAGGGGAGGGCCGGGAGATGCCCAGCCCCATGACGGTCTTCGGTGCTCTGAACCTCAACGCCCGCAACTTTGAGGTGGAGCTGCGCCGGGCGGGCGAAAAGCTGGAAAACGGCATGTCCGGGTTCCTGACGCAGCCGGTCCTCTCGGAGCAGGCCGTGGAGAACCTCCGCCGCACCCGGGAGACGCTGGGCGAGCGGGCAAAAATTCTGGCCGGAATCATGCCGGTGGTCAGCCAGCGGAACGCGATCTTTATGGAGAACGAAGTCAACGGCATCCATGTGGCAGAGGATATCATGGAAGCCTTTGCAGGCCTCGACCGGGAGCAGGGCGAGGCACTGGGCCTGGAGATCTCCCTCAAGATGGCCCGGGAGGCCCTGCCCTATGCGGACGGTTTCTATCTGATGACGCCGTTCAACCGGGTGGCGCTGATGGAGCGGCTGATCGCCCGGCTGAAGACAGAACTATTGCAGGAACAATAAAAAAGCAATTGACAAATCGAACAAAAACCGCTATTATCTTTTATAACAAATGCGATGAAAAAGAGTGCGCGCTGCAGTCCGCTTTTCCAGAGAGCCGGGGGAGGTGAAAGCCCGGCAGAGCGGCGCGGTGCGCTGTCACTTTTGAGCAGAGGCGGGGAATGGAGTAGTCGCCTCCGGTTCTGCCCCACGTTATCGGGGCATCAAGGGGCGTGGGCCGCAGTGTCTGCGCAATTTGGGTGGTACCGCGGTATGTAGATTTACAGCCGTCCCATGGGAAATTTCCGTGGGGCGGCTTTTTTGCTCCCTGCGGACCAAAACGTTTGGGAGGTTACAATGAAAGAACTCGCAAAACAGTATGATCCGAGCCAGGTGGAAGACCGTATCTACCAGTTCTGGCTGGATGGCGGCTATTTCCACACGAAGGCCGACCCCGACAAGAAGCCCTATACCATCGTGATGCCGCCACCGAACGTTACCGGCCAGCTGCACATGGGCCATGCGGTGGATAACACCATGCAGGACATCCTCATCCGCACCAAGCGGATGCAGGGCTACGCCGCCCTGTGGGTGCCCGGCACCGACCACGCTTCCATCGCCACCGAGGCCAAGGTCGTGGAGGCCATGCGTGCCGAGGGCCTGACCAAGGAGATGGTGGGCCGCGACGGTTTCCTGGAGCGTGCCTGGGCCTGGAAGACCAAGTACGGCAACCGTATTGTCAGCCAGCTGAAAAAGCTGGGCAGCAGCTGCGACTGGGACCGCGAGCGGTTCACCATGGACGAGGGCTGCTCCGAGGCTGTCAAGGAAGTCTTTGTCCGCCTGTATGATCAGGGCCTGATCTACCGCGGCAACCGGATGGTCAACTGGTGCCCCCACTGCAACACCTCCATTTCCGATGCCGAGGTGGAGTATGAGGAGAAAGACGGCCACTTCTGGCACCTGCTCTACCCCGTCAAGGAGACGGGCGAGATGCTGGAGCTGGCTACCACCCGCCCCGAGACCATGCTGGGCGATACCGCTGTGGCCATCAACGGCGAGGATCCCCGCTATGCACATCTGCATGGCTGCCATGTCATCCTGCCGCTGCTGAACAAAGAGATCCCCATCGTCTGCGACGAGCACGCCGACATGACCAAGGGCACCGGCGTCGTCAAGATCACCCCGGCCCACGACCCCAACGACTTTGAGGTCGGCCTGCGCCATGAGCTGCCCATCGTCCGTGTCTTTACCTACGACGGCCACATGACCGGCGCTGCCGACAAGGCTGCTGCCGACGCTCTGTTTGCCGCGGGCAAGAACACCGTCAACGAGCCCCATGTGCTGGACTGCGGCAAGTATGCCGGCATGACCACCCTCGAGGCCCGCAAGGCTATCCTGGCCGATCTGGAGGCCGGCGGCTTCCTGAAAGAGACCGAGCCCCTCAAGCACGAGGTGGGCACCTGCTACCGCTGCCACTCCACCATTGAGCCCATGATCTCCAAGCAGTGGTTCGTCAAGATGGAGCCTCTGGCAAAGCCCGCCATCGAGAGCGTGGAAAAGGGCGACATCAAGTTTGTGCCCGAGCGTTTCACCAAGAACTATATGAACTGGATGAAGAACACCCGTGACTGGTGCATCAGCCGCCAGCTGTGGTGGGGCCACCAGATCCCGGCCTGGTACTGCGATGACTGCGGCGAGACCGTGGTCGCCAAGAGCGCGCCCTGCACCTGCCCCAAGTGCGGCGGCACCAAGCTCACCCAGGACCCCGACACGCTGGATACCTGGTTCTCCTCCGCACTGTGGCCGTTCAGCACCCTGGGCTGGCCCAATGAGGAGAGCGCGGACCTGAAGTATTTCTACCCCACCAACACGCTGGTGACGGGCTATGATATCATTGGCTTCTGGGTCAGCCGCATGATCTTCTCCGGCCTGGCCTACACCGGCAAGGCTCCGTTTGACACCGTCTGCATCCATGGCATCGTCCGCGACAGCCAGGGCCGCAAGATGTCCAAGAGCCTGGGCAACGGCATTGACCCGCTGGAGGTTATTGCCAAGTACGGTGCCGATGCCCTGCGCTTCATGCTGGTGGATGGCTCCACCCCGGGCAACGATATGCGTTACAGCGAGAAGAAAGTGGAGGCTGCCCGCAACTTTGCCAATAAGCTGTGGAACGCCACCCGCTTTGTGCTGATGAACCTGCCCGAGGACTTCCAGCCCGGCCTGCCCAGTGAGGATAAGCTGGACATGAGCGACAAGTGGGTGCTGACCAAGCTGAACCAGGTGGCCGGTGCCATGAGCGACAACCTCGACCACTACGAGATGGGCCTGGCGGCTGCCAAGATCAACAGCTTTATCTGGGATGTCTACTGCGACTGGTTCATCGAGATCGCAAAGCCCCGCCTGAACTCCGGCGACGCGGAGCAGGCCGATACCGCCCGCCGTGTGCTGGTGTATGTGCTGGACAAGGCCCTCAAGCTGCTGCATCCGTTCATGCCCTTCATCACCGAAGAGCTGTATCAGGCTCTGCCCGGCTCTGCCGAGACCATCATGACCCAGCCCTGGCCCACCGTGGACGAGAGCCACAACTGGACCGCGGAGGAAGAGGCTTTTGAGAAAGTCATGGACTACATCAAAGCCGTGCGTACCATGCGCACCGAGATGAATGTCCACCCGGCCAAGAAGACCAGCATGATCATTGAGACGGCGGATGCCGCTCCGTTCCAGAGCGCGCAGGTCTATCTGGCCAAGTTTGCCTTTGCCACCGATGTGACCTTTACCGCCAAGTACGAGGGCGGCACCGACGGCATGGTGCAGGTGTCCACCCACGCGGCCCGCGGCTTTATCCCCATGATGGAGCTGATCGACCGCGAGAAAGAGCTGGCCCGCCTGAACAAGGAAAAGGCCAAGGCGGAAAAAGAGCTGGCCATGTTTGAGAACCAGCTCAACAACCCCAAGTTCGTCGAGCGTGCCCCGGCGGCTCTGGTGGAAGAGATCCGCAATAAGCACGCCAAGAGCCAGGATAAGCTGGCCAACATCGAGCAGAGCATCAAGGCTCTGGGCTGAGCATGTCAGAACAGAACCCGCGCACTTCTCCCTGGCTCATCGCCGGGCGGGTGATCTTTACGCTGGCGCTCATCGGCTGCATCGCGTTCATCTTCTCCAACTCCATGCAGATCGGCGTGGTGTCGGAGGGGGCCAGCGGCCGGGTGCTTCGCTTGGTACAGCGGGTGCTCACCCGGCTGGGGATGCCCGGCCTTGCATCCCACATCACCATGCATTTTATCCGCAAGCTGGCACATTTCTGCGAGTATGCCCTGGAGGGCTTCCTGCTCATGCTCTGCCTGCGGGTGTACACCCGGCATTTTGTCCGGCACATGTCCTGGCCCATTCTGGGAGGTCTGCTCACGGCCCTGACGGATGAGACCATCCAGCTCTTCTCCCCGGGGCGGAGCAGTCAGGTGCTGGACGTCTGGCTGGATTTTATGGGCGTGCTGGCCGGGCTGCTGGTGGGGCTGTTCCTGCTGGCACTCTGCCGGATGTGCGCTTTGCTCTATAAACATCGAAACGAGGATTGACCGAATGACTCCATACGAGGCAAATCACTATTTTGAGACTCTGCCGGAGGGCTTTGCCCCGGCGGAGGAACTGCGTGCCGCCCTGCCCGCTGCGGTGCAGCAGGTGCAGTTTGTCGGCGTGGCGGGCACGGCAGGCAAGACGGCAACGGCAGGCCTGCTGGGGGCCATCCTGCAGGCAGCCGGTTTTGTCACGGGCCTGTACCATGCCGGGTGTGAGCCGCTTGCGGCCCGCATCCGGGTGCAGGGTGCTCCGGTGGACGAGGTGCTTTTCCGTGAGGCCGCGGAAAAGCTGTCTGCCGCCAAGCCTCTGCCCCGCGCCGCTGCAGAGCTGGCCGCTGCCGCCATTTGTTTTGGCGCGGCAGGCTGTACGCTGGCTGTGGTGGAGCTGCCGGATGCCGGTCTGGCAGCGGCTCTGCCCGCCATGCCGGTCTGCGCGGTAACGGCCATCGGCCCGGACGGCATCAGCCGCTCTGTGGAGCGCTCGGCCGCGCTGGCTGCCGGTGTCATGCGGGAGGGTTCTATCTGCGTCACCGCGCCGGAGCAGCCCAAAGCAGTTCTCAGTGAGCTCATCGTGGCTGCCGGCAAGTGCAATTGTGAGCTGGTGGTGCCCGACCCCGAGGACATCACGTTCCTGGAAGCCGAGAAGTTTACCAGCAAGGTGGATTACGGCGGATATACGGTCCCGCTGGCGTTCCTGGGCCGCCACGCGGCAGGCAATGCGGCCATTGCCGTCGAAATGGCGCTCGCGCTCTGGCGCAAGGGCTTTGAGATCCCCGATGAGGCCATTCTGGAGGGCCTTGCGGCCGTCGAGAACCGCAGCAGCATCCGGGTCCTTTCCCAGAAGCCTCTGGTCATTCTGGACGCCTGCCGCACCCCGCAGCAGGCTGCTGCCCTCCTGCGGGTGCTCAACATGGCCAAAGTGCGCCACATGAGCGCCGTGGTCGGCCTGTCCGAGGAGGAGGGAGCCGAGGCGTTTTTCACGGCGCTGGAAAACGGCCTGACCCCCGAGGAACAGAAAAAAGACAAGCAGACCATGCCGGGCATGGGGGAAAACCCGTTCGACCAGGTCTTCCTCGTCACACCGTCGGGTGTGAAGGCAGCCTTGACCGAGCGCCTGCTGGAAAAGGCCCGCTACCACTTTGACGCCGTCCTCTGCGAGAGCCTGGACGAGGCCGTGAAGCAGGCCAAAGCCAACAGCCGCCGAGGCCTTCTGGTCTGTGGCAGTGAGGCCATCGCCCTGGAAGCGGCAAAGCTGCTGGAAACCATCTGAGCGACACGCTTCTCTAAAAAATAACGCAAAAGCTCTGTACACTGAGAGTATCTCGTGTGCAGAGCTTTTTATTTTTGCAAAAAAGGAGATGGACAAGCCATGGCAACGGTCACATTCAGCGCGGCAGACGATGTGCTGTACGCCTATCTGGCGGGCGAGATCGACCACGACGCCGCGCAGAACCTGCGCATCCAGCTGGACGATGCCCTGCTGAACCGTACGCCCCGCACGCTGGTGCTGGATTTTGGCGGGGTGGGATTTATGGATTCCTCCGGCATCGGGCTGATCTTAGGACGGCAGCGCTGTGCCCGGACATTGGGCGGCACCCTGCGGATCCAGCACGCGCCCGAAGCGCTGCGGCGGGTGCTTCAGTTGGCGAATATCCCCTGCGTGGGCGGGGAGTCAGGAGAAACGATATGAAAGCAGAAAACAGTACGAAGATCCAGTTTGACTCCCTCAGTGTCAATGAGGCGTTTGCCCGGGGGGCCGCGGCCGCCTTTCTGGCCCGGTATGACCCCACCGTACCCCAGTTGGCCGATATCAAGACAGCCGTTTCAGAAGCCGTCACTAACTGCATCGTCCACGCTTACCCGGACCGGGTCGGCCCTGTGGTGCTTACGCTGGCCGTCTATCCGGGGCGGCTGGTCCGGATCACGGTAGCAGACAAAGGCATTGGCATCCCGGATATCCCCAAGGCCATGGAACCGCTTTTTACCACAGGCAACCCGGAGGAGCGCTCCGGCCTGGGGTTCGCGGTCATGCAGAGCTTTATGGATAAGGTCACGGTGCACTCTGTTCCCGGGCGAGGCACCCGTGTGACTCTGACCAAGCGGCTGGACGAGCGGGCATCCTCTACATAAAAAGAGAAAGAGGGAGCGGCTATGGTATCCGACAAGACCCGACGCAGCGCATTTATTGAACAGAATCTGGGGCTGGTGCATTCCTGCGCCGGGCGGTTCCGGGGGAGAGGATTGGAATATGATGACCTCTACAGTGCCGGGTGTATGGGGCTGATCAAAGCTTATGACGGTTTTGATGAGACAAGAGGTGTTTGTTTTTCCACCTATGCTGTCCCGGTGATTTTGGGCGAAATCAAAAAGCTGTTCCGGGATGGGGGAACCGTAAAGGTCAGCCGCTCCTTAAAAGAGCTCAGTCTGCGTATCAATGCGGCCCGGGAGCATCACCGGAAGCTCTGCGGAACAGAACCGACGCTTTCGCAGCTGTCGGAAGAGCTGGGAGAGAGCGTGGAAAATATCACCCTTGCCATTCAGGCCGCACAGCCTGCCCTCAGCCTGACCCCGGAAAACCGGGAGGACGACGACCACCAGATGGATATTCCGGTAGAATCCCCGGAAGAGGAGTTGACGGATAAGATCGGTCTGGCCGAGGTGTTGGAAAGTCTGCCCGAGCAGGACAGGCTTTTGATCAAGCTGCGCTTTTATGCCAACCGTACCCAGAGCGAGACCGCAAAGCTCTTGCATACGACGCAGGTGCAGATCTCCCGGCGGGAGAGGAAGATCTTAAAGCTTATGCGGATACGCCTTTTGGAAGAACCGTAGTGGAATAACCAGAAAAATACACGAAAAACTGGGCAAAAAGTAAAAGGCGGACTTTTCAAGAAAAAAACTGAAAAAAGGTCTTGCTTTTTGCCGGATGCTGTGCTAAAATACATTCACGTCAGGCGAGCGTCTGACAAAAACGCCTCAAAAAAGAACGAAGTTCGATGAGTTCTTCAAAAAGAAATCAAAAAACTTCAAAAAACAGCTTGACAAGTTATCACACAAGTGATAAAATAAATAAGCTGTCAGCCGGTCGGCTGAGGCGCTGACAGGACCTTGAAAATTGAACAATATCGAAAAACTTGTAACGGAACCTATTTTCGTGTTGGAAAAACACGGTAAACAATTCCAAACAAAGTAATTCACACAGGACGCAAGCGATTGCGTGCTGAGCGAACAAGATTTAAGCACTTTAGAGTGATTAAATATCATTTATAAAGAGTTTGATCCTGGCTCAGGACGAACGCTGGCGGCGCG
>OJNK01001553.1_pt1 | contig 10824 bp, 5 predicted proteins | sample 1597811 | NCBI WGS metagenome assembly OJNK01 (sample SAMN00265073, study PRJEB22529) | human gut metagenome
GGCTATTTTTTCCCCTTCGATAACTACCGAACCGCGCACAGAACGTCCTTCGTTTACTATGGTAGCGTTTTGTATTAATGTTCTTTTCATATCTTAATTCATTTTTGTTTTCTGGGGGAATGTGTGAAACCAGCTGTTCACTTTCAGTTTGATGACACCGAATACCGCTTCACCAAAGATACTGCTGTTCATTTTTGAAGTACCCAGTTCGCGGTTGATAAAGATAACCGGTACCTCGATAATCTTGAATCCGCATTTGTAGGCCGTAAATTTCATTTCTATCTGAAAAGCATACCCCTTAAAACGTATGTGGTCGAGATCGATGGCTTCGAGTACCTGGCGACGGTAACATTTAAATCCGGCAGTCGTATCGTGTATCGGCAGTCCGGTAACGATTCGTACATATTTAGATGCAAAATAAGACATCAGCACACGTCCCATCGGCCAATTTACTACATTCACTCCGCTTACGTATCGAGAGCCGATAGCTACATCGCCTCCCTGAACGGCACAAGCCTCATAGAGCCGTGGCAGATCGTTGGGATTATGACTGAAATCGGCATCCATCTCAAAGATGTATTCGTATGAATGTTCCAGTGCCCACTTGAATCCGGTGATGTAGGCTGTTCCCAATCCCAGTTTACCTTTACGTTCTATCATGAAAAGGCGGTCGGGAAACTCCTGCTGCAAGGTCTTTACAATGGCGGCGGTCCCGTCAGGAGAACCGTCCTCGATGATCAGAATATGAAAGGTCTTTTCCAGTCCGAAAACGGCGCGGATGATGTTCTCTATGTTTTCCCGTTCGTTGTAGGTAGGGATGATTACGATGCTGTCCGATGTCTGCATATTGTGTCTAAATTTGAAGACAAATGTAATGCTTTTCCGCTACTAACCAAAGATAGCGCATTAAAACTAAGGATAATTTAGTACTTTTGCGGTGAATTTGCATCACAGGTTACAGGGATTTGCATAGATGGTTCGGAAACATGTTTCATCCGTGTAAATCCATAGGATCGGTGATGGGCTAAAATTGCATTTATGACAATTACTGAACTGCAACATCAATATGCGGGGCATCCGAATGTAGAGGCCCTGAATAAACTGTTGGGGGAGCCCGCAGTCAGACATATCTATTGCGGCGGCTTATATGCTTCCGCTGCTTCCTTGTTCGCTTCGGCGTTGGTTGAAAAGAGTCCTTGCCCGTTTGTTTTTATATTAGGTGACCTGGAAGAAGCCGGTTATTTTTATCATGATCTTACCCAAGTGTTGGGTACAGAGCGCATTTTGTTTTTCCCTTCTTCGTTTCGTCGTTCAGTGAAGTACGGACAGAAAGATGCCGCTAACGAGATTTTGCGTACCGAAGTGCTCAGTCGCTTGCAGAAGGGTGAGGAGGGATTGTGTATCGTCACTTATCCCGATGCATTAGCCGAAAAGGTCGTATCACGGCAGGAGTTGAGCGAGAATACCCTGAAACTGCACGTGGGTGAGCGGGTGGATACGGGTTTCATTACGGATGTATTGCATAGTTACGGGTTTGAATACGTGGATTATGTATACGAACCGGGGCAGTATGCCGTTCGTGGAAGTATTATCGACGTGTTTTCATTTTCGTCCGAGTATCCCTATCGTATTGACTTTTTCGGTAATGACGTGGAGAGTATACGTACATTTGAGGTCGATTCACAGTTGTCGAAAGAGAAGAAAGAGAGTATTGTGATTGTGCCCGATCTTGCCGTAACCGGAAAGGTTACAACTTCTTTTCTTGATTTTATCCCGAAAGATACCACTTTGGCGATGCGTGATTTCCTTTGGTTGCGGGAGCGTATTCAGGATGTTCACGATGAATCGCTCACACCGCAGGCTCTTGCTTCTCAGGAGGCCGAAGAGAATGGAGGCATTACTTTGGAAGGAAAATTGATCGATGGGAGTGAGTTCACTGTTCGTGCGCTCGATTTCCGGCGGATGGAGTTTGGTAACAAGCCGACCGGCACACCGGATGCTACCTTGACATTTCATACTACGGCACAACCTATTTTTCATAAGAATTTCGATTTGGTGGCGGAGTCTTTCAAAGAGTATCTGAACCGGGGATATGCACTTTATATCTGTAGTGACAGTACGAAACAGACGGATCGTATCAAAGCCATTTTTGAGGATCGGGGAGACGACATACCTTTTACCTCCGTCAACAAGACCATCCATGAAGGTTTTGCCGACGAGACCTTGCGTGTCTGCCTTTTCACGGATCACCAGTTGTTCGACCGCTTTCATAAATTCAACTTGAAAAGCGATAAAGCAAGAAGTGGAAAACTCTCTCTGTCGTTGAAGGAGTTGAACCAATTCACGACCGGCGATTATATCGTACATATCGATCATGGTGTCGGACAATTCGGCGGGCTAGTCCGTACGGAAGTAAACGGAAAAATGCAGGAAGCCATCAGGCTGATCTACCAGAACAACGACATTATATTCGTCAGCATTCACTCTCTCCATAAGCTATCCAAGTATAAAGGCAAGGACAGTGGGGAACCGCCCAAGCTGAGTAAACTCGGAACAGGAGCCTGGGAGAAGATGAAAGAACGCACCAAGTCAAAAGTAAAAGATATCGCCCGCGATTTGATTCTCCTCTACTCCAAACGAAAACAGGAAAAAGGTTTCGCTTACAGCCCAGACAGTTTCATGCAGCACGAACTGGAAGCCAGCTTTATCTACGAAGATACCCCTGACCAGATGAAAGCACCAGCCGATGTCAAAGCCGATATGGAGAACGACCGTCCGATGGACCGACTGATTTGCGGAGATGTAGGCTTCGGGAAAACGGAGGTAGCCATTCGTGCCGCTTTCAAAGCCGTTTCGGACAACAAGCAAGTTGCCGTGCTGGTCCCGACTACAGTATTAGCATTCCAGCACTATCAAACATTTTCCGAACGGTTGAAAGATTTTCCCTGCCGAATCGAATATATCAGCCGGGCACGTACGGCGAAAGAGATAAGGGAAACTTTGAAAGACTTGAAAGAAGGAAATATCAACATTATCATCGGCACCCATCGAATCGTCGGAAAAGATGTCACATTCAAAGATCTCGGTCTGCTGATTATCGACGAGGAACAGAAATTCGGCGTATCCGTCAAAGAGAAGCTACGCCAGCTGAAAGCCAACGTCGACACGCTCACCATGACCGCCACTCCGATTCCTCGTACCCTGCAATTCTCGTTGATGGGAGCCCGTGACTTGTCGAGCATCACGACTCCCCCACCCAACCGCTATCCGGTTCAAACAGAGGTAGAACGTTTTAACCCGGACATCATCCGAGAAGCCATCAATTTCGAGATGAGCCGTAACGGACAGGTTTTTTTCATCAACAATCGCATCCAAAATATTTATGAAATGGAAGTGCTTGTCAAACGTGAAGTGCCGGATGCCCGTATCGCTGTCGGTCACGGGCAGATGGAACCGGAGAAGCTGGAAAAGATCATTCTGGATTTCGTCAATTACGAATACGATGTACTGATCGCCACGAGCATTGTGGAGAGTGGCATCGACGTACCGAATGCAAATACGATCATCATCAATAATGCACAACAGTTCGGATTGTCCGATCTGCATCAACTACGCGGTCGTGTCGGGCGAAGTAACCGGAAAGCCTTCTGTTATCTCCTCTCTCCACCCTTGTCAAGTCTTACGCAGGAAGCACGCCGCCGTCTGCAGGCGATCGAGAATTTTTCAGAGTTGGGAAGCGGCATCCATATCGCCATGCAGGACCTTGACATCCGGGGTGCCGGTAATATGTTAGGTGCCGAACAAAGCGGTTTCATCGCCGACTTGGGCTACGAAACGTACCAGAAAATCCTGGAAGAAGCCGTTGACGAACTGAAAGCGGAAGAATTTGCCGACCTGTATTCCAACGCTACCGAAAATCGCCCCGACACCGGTAGCGAATATGTCCGTGAAACCTATATCGAAAGCGATTTGGAACTGATGTTCCCTCCGACCTACATCCCGAATGACTCCGAACGTGTCTCCCTCTATCGTGAACTGGACAAGATGGAGGAAGAGCGTGATATACTTGCTTTTACCGAGCGTCTGAAAGACCGTTTCGGAAAAGTGCCGAAAGAAGGGAAAGAACTGATCCGTGTCGTTCGCCTTCGCCGTATGGCAAAGACGTTAGGTATGGAAAAAGTCATTCTGAAAAAAGGACAGATGAGCATTTTTCTCGTCACTAATCCCGAAAGTCCTTACTACGAAAGCGAGGCCTTCGACAAGCTGCTCGGCTTCATCCAAAAGCATCCACGCGAATGCACGCTTCGCGAACAGAACGGAAAACGCAGTATCGTGATCAAGAATGTACCAACGGTAGAGGTGGCTTGTAATTACCTGGATGAAATCGGGAAAGTACAAATACAAAAATAAATAATATGAAAAAGACAATTATAGACCTTTTCGAAAATTCGGTAAAACAATATCCCGACAATCCCTTCCTGTGGGAAAAAACCAGGGATGCCTTCGAACCGACCACTTACAAGGAAGTTCAGCAACAAGTCTACGCTGCCGGTGCCGGACTGATAGCTCTCGGAGTGAAGAAGGGCGACAATATGGCGCTCCTTTCGGAAGGCCGTAATGCTTGGATCATCGGCGAACTGGCCATGTTCTATGCCGGCGCGACCAACGTCCCGCTTTCCATCAAGCTCGAAGAAGCGAACGACCTGCTGTTCCGTCTTGTGCATGCCGATGTGAAATATATCCTGGTTTCCGGCAACCAACTCAAAAAGATACGGGCTATCATGGATAAATTGCCTTTAGTCGAAAAAATAATTGTGATAGACGAACTGCCGGAATATAAAGAAAAAGAAATATCCTGGTCCGAAGTATTCCGGATGGGGAAAGAATATCTGGCATCTCATTCTCTGGAAGACTTCCTTGCTGTCGGACAATCCTTACAGAATAACGACTATGCGACGATTACCTATACCTCAGGCACGACGGCCGACCCGAAAGGTGTCATCCTGACGCACCGTAACTATACGGCGAACGTGGAGCAAGCCCTATCTTGTGTCGATATCGACGATACATGGCGCACATTAATAATCCTCCCACTCGACCATTGTTTCGCGCATGTGGTCGGTTTTTATATCTTCATGTCGAAAGGAGCATCCGTAGCAACAGTACAAGTCGGACGGACAGGACTGGAAACATTAAAGAACATTCCGGTCAACATCAAAGAGTTCAAGCCCTACTTGATCCTGAGCGTCCCGGCACTGGCCAAGAATTTCAAAAAGAATATCGAACAAGGCATCCGTGCCCAGGGCAAGAATATAACCCGTTTGTTCTACTTTGCCCTCAAAGTGGCTTACATCTATAACGGAGACGGCGGAGAAGATAAGGGACGTGGTGTCCGATTCCTGCTGAAACCGCTCGTGAGCCTGTTCGACCACGTGCTTTTCACGAAAGTCCGTGAAAACTTCGGCGGACAATTGAAGTTTTTCATCGGCGGTGGCGCATTGCTCGATAAAGACTTGCAAAAGTTCTACTACGCAATCGGACTTCCTATGTACCAAGGGTACGGACTAAGCGAAGCGACTCCCGTAATTTCCACCAACGGCCCGCACCGGCATACCTTCGGCAGCAGCGGTATGTTGGTCCGTCCGCTCGACCTGAAAATATGCGATGCCGACGGAAAAGAACTCCCGGCAGGCGAAAAAGGAGAGATCGTCATACGGGGCGAGAATGTGATGGCCGGCTACTGGAAGAACCCGGTATCAACTGCCGAAACCGTACGCGACGGGTGGCTCTACACTGGGGATATGGGATATATGGGGCATGACGGTCTGCTCTACGTCCTCGGACGTTTCAAAAGTCTGCTGATCGGTAGTGACGGGGAAAAATACAGTCCGGAAGGGATCGAGGAGGCACTCGTCGAACATTCTTCCTGCATCGACCAGCTGATCCTGTATAACAACCAGAGTCCCTATACCGTTGCCCTCGTCGTCCCTAACAAAGACCGGCTGAAGAAGCATCTGACGCACCAGTATCTTGATCTTTCATCCGATAAAGGACGCGAAGAGGCAATCCGGATCATCCAATCCCAGATAGACCGTTTCCGCAAGGGAGGCGACCTGTCCGCCCTTTTCCCCGATCGCTGGCTGCCTGCAGCTTTTGCTATCCTGCCGGAGCCTTTCACCGAACAGAACGGCATGGTCAACAGCACGATGAAGATCGTCCGCGGGAAAATAGAAAAAGCATATGCCTTTCGCATCAACCATCTCTACACACCGGAAGGAAAGAACCCGGTTAATGAAGAGAATAAAAAGGCATTAAATTGCTGAAAACACAAATTGCCATATCACTCCATTAAACTAAATAATTATTTATACTAAACACCTATGTTTTGAAAAGAGGATAGAATTATTAAAACGGAACCTCATTATTGCCGGGAGCCAAGAAATCGGTACCGGCCGGTGGTATGGGCGGCATTGTTTCCATCGGGCCTGAACTATTCATATTAGAGGAGAACTCGCGAACCGGAACATCTTCGTCCACATTCATGAACTTGGCGAACTCGCTCTTGAAACGAAGACGTACATCTCCGACCGCACCGTTACGATGCTTGGCGATAATAATCTCCGCCAGACCGATCAAGGAATTACCACGTTCGTCTTCCGTTATCTTATAATATTCAGGACGGTGGATAAAACAAACCATATCCGCATCCTGTTCGATAGCACCGGATTCACGCAAGTCGGCCAACTGCGGGCGTTTTCCTTCCGCTCCTTGACGTGCCTCGACACCACGGTTCAACTGAGACAAGGCAATGATCGGAATGTTCAGTTCCTTCGCCAATCCTTTCAACGACCGTGAAATAGTACTTACTTCCTGTTCACGGCTGCCGAAGCTCATACCGCTTGCATTCATCAACTGAAGGTAGTCGATAATGATGATCTTAATACCATGCTCACGCACCAGACGACGAGCCTTCGTACGCAGTTCGAATACCGAAAGACTCGGCGTATCGTCTACATAAATCGGTGCATCATACAATTCTTTTATCTTAAAGTCCAACTGTTCCCATTCATAGTTTTCCAAACGCCCGCTCTTGATCTTCTCGCCCGGAATCTCACATACGTTCACGATCAGACGGTTGACAAGCTGGACGTTACTCATTTCAAGAGAGAACAGAGCCACCGGCGTGTTATGGTTTACCGCCATATTCTTAGCCATCGAAAGGACAAAAGCCGTCTTACCCATCGCAGGACGGGCGGCAATGATGATAAGATCGGAATTTTGCCATCCGGACGTCATTTTGTCCAATCCTTCGAAACCGGTGCGCAGACCGCTCAACCCTTCTTTTTGATTGGCAGCCTTCTCAAGCATAACCATCGCTTCCTTGATGACAGGATTGATCTGGGTAACATCTTTCTTCACATTGCGCTGAGAAATCTCAAAGAGCTTTCCTTCCGCTTCCTGCATAAGGTCTTCCACATCGATCGACTCATCAAAAGCCTTGCCCTGTATCATAGCAGTGAAGGAGATCAACTCACGCGCCAGATATTTTTGGGCGATGATACGAGCATGATATTCGATATGGGCACTACTGGCAACCTTACTGGTCAGCTGGGAAATATAGAACGGGCCACCTACCTCTTCCAATTCGCCTCGCTTCTTCAGTTGCTCAGTGACGGTCAGCATATCCACCGGACGCTGGCTGATCGCCAGATCTACGATAGCTGCATAAATTTTCTCATGTGCCTTCTCATAGAAACTCTCCGGTTTCAATATTTCACTAACGATGGAGTAAGCATCCTTTTCAAGCATCAGAGCACCTAACACCGCCTCTTCCAACTCGCGGGCTTGTGGTTGCAAACGTCCCATATCGGGTACTACAACCGGTTTCTGCCTCCCTTTTCCTCCTGTATTTTTTCCTCTTTCTGCCATTTGTTCTAATTGTTATCGGGCATCAAATGTACTACTTTTTATCCGGTTCTCCGAACCTTGCAAAAGAGAAATACGATACTCCTTTGGAGTTTGCCGGGTTATACTTTCAAATTGCTTGATAAAGTATGGAACATTACCATAGCCTGATTCATCGGCTATTTGAGAGACACTCAAATTAGAATACGACAATAATATACAAGCATGTTCAACCCTCTTTTCCCTATCTAAATGTCAAAAGAACAGATCACATCGATTTGCCGAATCGGGAAGCATCCACCGCTTCATGTTGCTTTTTCTTATAACCGCCGAACTTCCAGACAAAAGAAACCGTTACACAACGTTGGTCGTCCAGTTTCCAGAGGCGGCTGTATTGGCCGGACTGGTTGATTTCCATCGTATGAGGCATATTGCTACGGAAGATGTTGTTACATTTCAGAATCAGAGTAGCACGATCGTCGGCAAACTGCCATTTCAATGCAGAAGACACATCATAGAGATGACCGAGATCATAGATTCCCTGCACGGCTCCGGTAACGAAATAGCCATTCAAATCCAGCTTCAAATTCGGACGAGACTTGGAAAGGGTAAACGTATTATCCATCTTGAACTGCCCGGTGTATTTCTCATTATGGAAAGACAGATCATGAAAATGGTCCAACTTCTCCTGCATACGCTGACCGGACAAAGTCACTTGGCTGTTCCAGAACTCGCCGACCCGGAAAGGAACGATCACCCCTACACCGAATTGCAACTGGTAGTCCATGTTCTCATACCGGAAAACGTTTTTCAGTTCCGAGGTATTCTGATAAGGCAACTGGGCGAAATAATCGGGCACATAGTCACAAAAAGCCAGAATCGTATATTTCTGCTTCAGGATATAAATCAACTGCCCGCTATAAGAACGGTAAGGCTTCAGGGAAGGATTGCCTAAGATAACGGAATAAGAGTTGATCGGGCTTTCCTGCGGCGTCACATCCCAATAGGACGGATAGGTTTTGTCGCTGCTTATGTCCAATTGGATGATGTGCATCGGATTGACCGTATAGCTGAGTGTCGCATTCGGGAATAAGGTCCAATCATTCCAAAGTGTGGATTTCATCCCGTTAGAGGTATAATCCGATTTAAAGTATTCAACTTTCAGAGAAGCTGTTGCAGAGAAATGCGAACCGAAATCCTTGGACACCTCCAAGAAGGCATTTCCACTATACTCTTTCTGGCGGTTATTTTCAAGTTCATCAAGAGCCGATTCATAGCCGTTACCTTTATTATATAGATAATCGATATAAGTCTTCGAAGAGGTGAAACCGCCGTGGACACCGTAATTCAGTGCCCACCCGGTTTCAAAAGTGTGGCTATGGTTAATAAATAGTGCTCCTTGTGAAATATCCTGCTTGGAATTATTCTGCATATCCGTCACTGTCGTTTCATGGCTTTGATCGACAAATGTCTGGAAGCCGGGTGAATGATAACGTGTAAAATCCGCACCCGCCATCAGTCCGGAGTTACCGTCATATTGAATACGGACATTGTGCAACGCACTGTTTCCCTCTATGTATGTACGGCTCAGGCGTTCTTCCACCGGCTGTCCGGATTTCAATGCCTGGAAGGTTGTAACGGCCGTCCGCTCAAGATCGGATTTGCCGGCCGTAAGATAGTAGGCGGCAGAGAGCCTGTCGTCATTTTTGAAAGTATAGTCCATACCTAAACGCATCGTTCCATCTATGCCGCTCCGGGTGCCACGTCCCGATTGGTTGACCTCCGTTACCTGATCTTTCAGGGTATGGAGGGCCTGGATCTCCTCTCCCATATAGTTCCGTCCCTTAGCCCCATTGGCTAAGAAATCTATATTGAAACGGGATGTGGAGTAAAGCAAGTTGCCATGGACTTTTCCCTCCGCATAATGGCGCTGCAAATAATCGACACCGGTTTCTCCTTGCAAAGTATTCTTTTCGACAGTTTCCTTATCTAATACGACATTGATCATAGCTCCTTTGATATTATACTTGGCTGGTGCATTATACATGATCTCTACGTTACATACCCGCGAAGCAGGAATTGTCTTCAGCAAACCGACTAACTGATCGACCGACATCGTGGTCAACTGCCCATTGATCACAATGCTCGGACTGCCGGCTCCCAACAGTTGGACAGCATCGTCCGTACTGATCACACCGGGTATCTGTTTCACCACCTCGAACGCATTACTGACCGCCTTATCTTTCATCAATTGGGGCACGTCGTATCTCAAAGCGCCGTTTTCCACTTTGACCTGCGGACGTTCGGCTTTTACCACAACGCCTTCCAGTTCATAATCTTTTTCAGTCAGGCTTATCGTACCGGCATCAGCAGTCGAGATTTTTTTACAAACCGGCTCGTACAGCAGATGCTGGAACAACAAACGATAGTTCGGACCGGCTTCCTTGTTCAACATGAATGCCCCGAGACTATCCGTAACGACTGCATCTATATAAGTAGAATCCAATGTTTGCAACACGACAGCCACCCCGTCTACCGGTCGTTCTTCTTTATCGACCACTTTTCCATGAATCCAGTTCTGCGCTTGTAACATCCCATTACCGGCAGTAAGTAAAACCAGAGAGTAATAAAGTATTCGTTTCATTTTTATTCGTTTTTTTATCAACACTGCAAAGGAAAAGACTTCAAAGGAGAAACTATGTTATCACTCGCTTACGGAGTGTTATTTAGTATTATCGCCGAGATAAGGAGCAATAAGACCGGTAGCTTATCCGATTACCGACCCCGTTTTGTCAGCCAAACTGAGGGAAACAGGAAAATGCGATAAACCTCAACTTCCGGAGAGTCTAATTATTCTAATATACTAAGAGCCTGTTTAAATTTTGCATTTGTTGGTTGTGAGAGTTGTATTGAGGATGT
>OJNK01001582.1_pt1 | contig 10646 bp, 6 predicted proteins | sample 1597811 | NCBI WGS metagenome assembly OJNK01 (sample SAMN00265073, study PRJEB22529) | human gut metagenome
CCCGCCGCATGTCTCCCGAGTTTTCCGATGAGGCAGCAAGATGTCTGGCAGCCAACGGCATCAAGGCATACATTTTTGAATCTTTAAGACCTACTCCGGAGCTGTCCTTTGCCCTTCGGACGTTAGGATGTACTGCAGGTATTGTAGTTACCGCCAGTCACAACCCTCCTGAGTACAACGGCTATAAGGTATACTGGGAGGACGGCGCACAGGTAACCGCTCCTATCGATAAGGACATCATTACCGAAGTACAGTCCATCAAGGATTATCATACCGTGAAGACCATGAGCAGAGAGGATGCTGTGGCAGCAGGACTCTATGAAGTGATCGGCAAAGAGATCGATGACAAGTACATGGCAGAGCTGAAGAAGCAGATCATTCATCCTGATGTGATCAGGGAAATGGCAGATGACATCAAGATCGTATATACTCCGTTATGCGGTACCGGTAACAAGCCGGTAAGACGTATCCTGTCTGAGCTGGGATTCAAGCATGTCTATGTGGTTCCCGAGCAGGAGAATCCGGACCCGAACTTTACCACACTGGATTACCCGAATCCCGAGGATCCCAAGGCATTTACCTATGCGCTTCGTCTGGCGAAGGAGAAGGATGCGGATATCGTTCTGGCAACCGATCCCGATGCAGACCGTCTGGGTGTGTATGCAAAAGATACCAAGACCGGCGAGTATGTGGCATTTACCGGTAATATGTCCGGCATGCTGATCGCAGAATATATCTTAAGAGAGAAGACTGCGACCGGTACCATGCCCGAGAATCCCGCACTGGTAACTACCATCGTTACGACCAACATGACCAAACCTATTACGCAGGCTTACGGCGTAAAGCTGATCGAGGTACTGACCGGCTTCAAGTTCATTGGCGAGCAGATCAAGCTCTTCGAGCAGACCGGCAGCAACAACTACGTATTTGGTCTGGAAGAGAGCTACGGCTGCCTGGCAGGTACCCACGCAAGAGATAAGGATGCGATCGTAGCAGTGATGTGTCTGTGCGAAGTAGCAGCTTACTGCAAGAAGCACAACATGACTCTGTGGGATATGATGGTATCCATGTATGAGAAGTACGGTTACTTCAAGGAGACCCAGTATACCATCACCATGAAGGGTATCGATGGCGCAAGACAGATCGCCGAGATCATGGAGAAGCTTCGTAAGAATCCTCCTAAGGCATTCGGAGATCTGAAGGTAGAGAAGTTCCGTGATTACCAGAACGATGTTATCATCGACATGGAGACCGGAGAGAAGACTACCACAGGACTTCCCAAGTCCAATGTTCTGTACTTCGAGCTTCCTGACAATGCATGGTGCTGTGCACGTCCTTCCGGAACCGAGCCCAAGATCAAGTTCTACATGGGTGTCAAGGGAACCAGCTTAGAGGATGCACAGGCTAAGGTAGAGAAGCTGACCGAGGATGTAAAGGCAGTACTGTAAGGCAGTGCTCCATAAATCATATTAGTTTTCAAAAGAGCGAATCGCCCGAGCAGGGCGGTTTGCTCTTTTATGAAAAGCTGGAGGTATCTGTGGCAAAGCTAAACAAGGCAAACCTTAAGAAAACTCTATATTATCTGCAACGTAACGGCCTGAGGGAAACCTGGATCTCTGTGAGGGAGCGCCTGACAGAGACAGACCGCTATTTTTTTGTGCCCTGTTCGGAAGCAGAGCTGGTAAGGCAGAGCGATAGAAAATGGGAGAAGCCGATTACGTTCAGTATTGTGGTACCCTTATATCGAACGCCGGAAGCATATCTGAATAGAATGATAACAAGTGTTATGCAACAGAGCTATCCCCATTGGGAACTGATCCTGGCAGATGCCACGGAGGATCACAGTGTGGAGGAGGTACTGAAGCAGCAGGGATTCCTGAAGGAGCAGCCGACGGATGGCGAGACAGAACCTGTCGCAGCAGATCCCAGGCTACACTATGTGCATCTGAAAGAAAATGCGGGAATCGCTGCTAATACCAATCAGGCGCTTCCCTATGCGAAGGGAGAGTATATCGGTCTGCTGGATCATGATGATGTATTGACACCGGATGCGTTGTACGAAATGGCTGATGCGATCATCAAAGCATATGACAGAGGTGTCAAAGTTGCCTTCGCTTATTCGGATGAGGATAAGTGCGATGGAGAAGAGACCAGATACTATGATCCAAATCATAAAGAAAACTTTAATTACGATTTAATTTTAAGTAATAACTATATCTGCCATTTCCTGGTCATGGATGCGGAACTGATGAAGAGGCTGCGATTCCGACCGGAATGTGACGGCGCCCAGGACTATGACTTGGTGTTACGGGCTGTGGCAGAAGTGCTGACGACGGACGGGCAGGCCGGGGAGAAGAGCATTCTTCATATCCCCAAAGTGTTGTATCACTGGAGATGCCACGAGGCATCCACGGCAGCCAATCCCCACAGCAAAAAATACGCTTACGAGGCGGGACTTCGGGCTCTGCGGGATCATGCCGCACTGCGGGGGATCCCTGCGACTGCCTGTGAGACCAGGCATGTGGGATTTTATCGTTTACAGTATACCGATGTATTACAGAACCGCCCGGATGTGGCAGCCGTGGGAGGCAGAGTATTGTCCGGGAAGACTGGCAAGATTATCGGCGGCAGAATGACTGCGGAGGGAAAGGTGTTCTACGAGGGGTTGCCGCAGGGATTCGGAGGATATCTTCACAGAGCGGAATTGTCCCAAGATGCGCAGGCGCTGGATCTTCGCTGTATTCGTATTCAGCCTTCCTGCCAGGAAGTATTCGAGAAAATTGTGGGAGTTCCGTATACTGAGATACGAAGACACCCGGGAGAGCAACCGGTATTCGATGTAACTGTACTGCCGTCAGGAGTGGACATCCGAACCTTAAGTCTGCGATTGTCCGAAGCGTTACGGCAAAGAGGAAGATTACTCTATCTGCCGGAATATCCGGAGGAGTTTAAACCATTATGAGTGAAATAACGGTTGTTATACCAAATTACAACGGAATGAAATATCTGGCAGAGTGCATGACTTCTCTGTGCAGAGAGCAGCAAAATGCCCCCGGATATGAAGTGCTGATCATCGATAATGCTTCCGTGGACGGCAGCGTGGAATATCTGCAAAAGGAATGGTGTGGGGAAGGTGTGCGCCTGATATCTTTACCGGAAAACACCGGATTCTGTCATGCAGTGAATCTGGGGATACGGGAAGCGAAGACACCATATGTGATCCTTCTGAACAATGATACAAAGGCAGAAGCCGGTTTTGTAAGAGGCTTATATGATGCTATCCGCGAAAATGAAAAGATATTTTCCGTCAGTGCGAAGATGCTGATGTGGGACAGACCGGAGCTCATCGATGATGCTGGAGACCGTTACTGCGTGCTGGGATGGGCCTATTCCCGGGGGAAGGGACAACCGGCGGCGGATTATGATAAGTCTGTCCAGGTGTTTTCCGCCTGTGGCGGTGCCGCAATCTACAGACGATCCGTATTTGAAGAGATCGGTTATTTTGATGAAGAACATTTTGCCTATCTGGAAGATCTGGATATCGGCTACCGTGCCCGGATCTACGGCTATGAGAACCGGTATGAACCGAAGGCGGCTGTGCTGCATTATGGCAGTGCTTCCACGGGATCCAGATACAATCCCCGGAAAACGTTACTTGCGTCTGCCAACAGTATTTATGTGATCGGCAAGAATATGCCGCTTTTGCAGTGTATTCTGAACCTGCCGTTTTTTTTGCTTGGATTTGGCATAAAGTTTTTGTTTTTTTGTAAGAAAAGAATGGGAAAACTTTATCTGAAAGGACTGGCAGCTGGCCTGAGAAGATCGATGGGAACCACGGGAAGACAGCACAAAGTTCCCTTCCGGTGGCATCATCTGGGGAATTATGTGAAGATCCAGTGGCAGCTGTATTTCAATGTGTTTCGAATTCTTATGAAATCTTAAGAAATGGCTTCATAAATTCTTAAGTTGAGAAAAAAACATCGTTATTGTAGAATGAAATCGTTAAAAAGAAGCTTTTCAGACTTACAGATTGGGTGACCCATATGATAAAAGACAACCAGAAAGTCTTTAACAGGCTTCTTGTGATAATGGATGCGCTGATCACAGCCATATCCTTTGTCCTTGCCTATTATATCAAATTTTATATATTGAACGACGGTCCCGGAATCGGTGTCCTGCCTGTGCAGGAGTATTATAAGCTGCTTCCTTTTATTGTACCCGGTTATATGTTCCTATATTACCGGTGCAGCGTGTATTCCCCGAAGCGAACCGTCCGCCGCAGACATGAGATTTACAGCATTCTGCAGGCAAATACCATCGGCCTGGCGGCATTGATCATTATTCTGTATATGATCATCCGTGAGATCAACTTTTCGCGATCCGTCATGGCAATTTTTTATGTGCTGAATGTATTTCTGACTTCGGTATCCCGCATCATAATGAGAAAAGCGTTGCGGACACTCCGGAAAAGGGGATACAATCTGAAGCATATTTTGCTGGTGGGATATTCCAGAGCGGCAGAAGAGTATATTGACAGAATCTTAAGCAATCCCCAGTGGGGATATGTTGTATGCGGTATTCTGGATGAGCACATTCCGGGAGGGACTACCTATAAGGGAGTGAAAGTCCTGGGAACGTTGGGGAATCTGGAGTATATTCTTCCGGAGAACAAGCTGGACGAGATCGCGATCACGCTTTCTCTGAAAGATTATGATTATCTGGAAGGTGTTGTGGATATCTGTGAGAAATCCGGCGTGCATACGAAATTCATCCCCGACTACAGCAGTCTGATCCCCAGCAAACCTTACACGGAGGATCTCATGGGACTTCCGGTGATCAATATTCGGTATGTGCCGCTGACCAACACCGGAAATATGATGATCAAGAGAGCCATGGATATTGTCGGCTCCCTGTTCGGCATCATCATTACGTCACCGATCATGCTGTTGTCGGCAATTCTGGTAAAATGTTCCAGTCCGGGACCTGTGATCTTCAAGCAGGAACGGGTAGGACTTCATAATAAATCATTTTATATGTACAAATTCCGCAGTATGGCAATGCAGACTGCTGCGGAGGAGAAAAAGGGCTGGACGGTGCGAAACGATCCCAGAGTCACCGGGATCGGCAAGATCTTAAGACGAACCAGCATTGATGAACTTCCACAGCTGTTCAACATCCTGAAAGGAGATATGAGCCTGGTGGGACCGAGACCGGAGCGCCCTCAGTTCGTGGAAAAGTTCAAGGAAGAGATCCCGAGATATATGGTAAAACATCAGGTGAGGCCGGGCCTCACGGGATGGGCACAGGTCAACGGCCTGCGTGGTGATTCTTCCATCAAGAAGCGGATCGAGTATGATATTTATTACATTGAGAACTGGACCCTCGGGTTTGACATTAAGATCATTCTTATGACATTTTTCACAGGATTTATCAATAAAAATGCTTATTAACACAAGGAGAAGACAAGATGGCAACAAATTCTAACTACAATGGCGGCAATGGTCAGAGACCAGCCGGAAGCGGAAGAAGACCTTCCGGAAATGGACAGAGACCTGTGGGACAGAGACCTGCGGGACAGCGACCTGCCGGCAACGGACAGAGGACAACATCCGGCAACGGACAGAAGAGAGTATCTGCCAAACAGCGTGCTGCCAAGAAGAGAAGAAAGGTTATCATCTTCGGTGTAGAGATCGCGGTTATCCTGATCATGGTAGCAGTACTGTATCTGGTAATGACCCACACAAATAATGAAGGCCCCAAGGTAACGGTATTAGAGACGGAAGAGCTCCGGATTCCGGAAGAAGTACAACAGGACGAAGCAATGAAGGGGTATATGAACATTGCACTGTTCGGTGTGGATGCGACGAAGGACAGCCAGCTGTACAAGGGCAGCCGAAGCGACAGTATTATGATCGCCAGCATCAATATGGATACCGGCGATATCAAACTGGTCAGTGTATATCGTGATACGTATCTGAACATCGGCACGGACTCCTATCAGAAGTGTAACGCGGCTTATTCCTATGGCGGAGCGGAGCAGGCAGTCAAGATGTTAAACATGAATCTGGATATGGATATTACGAACTTTGTAACCGTAGGCTATAAGGGACTGAGTGAAGTGATTGACGGTCTGGGCGGTGTCTATATCGATGTGGACTCTGAGGAAATCAAGCATATCAATAACTACCAGATCGGTATTGCAGAGGTCTTAAAATGTGACTACACACCGGTAACAGAGACCGGAGTACAGCTGCTAAACGGTCTGCAGGCGACGGCTTACTGCCGTATCCGTTATACCGCAGGTAATGATTTCAAGCGTGCCGCACGTCAGCGTGAAGTGATTCAGGCGATTGAAGATCAGGCGAAGAAGGCGGATTACGATACCCTGTCCAAGGTATTTAACAGTGCCATCGATGATGTTTACACCAGCCTGGATTCCAAGGATATTCTGGATCTGCTGGCTAACATCACAAAATATCGTATTGTGGACGAGGGAGGTTTCCCTGAAGAGACCATGCGTGCCACCGGTAACATCGGTGCAAAGGGAAGCAGTGTAGTACCTTTGGATCTGGAGAGCAATGTTGTATGGCTGCATCAGTTCCTATTTGATGATGCGAACTACACCGTAACCGACAGCGTAAAGGAATACAGTAGAAAGATTGCATCCGATACGGCACCTTATCTGAATAAATAAGAAAAGGAATTGACGAGGGAGTCTTCCGGAGAGCACCGGAGCTCCCTCGTGTCATATGAAAAAGTCTTGTGTAACAGACGGGGATAAAGTATAATAGACCAGAGATTGGGAAAGTAAGGAGCGCTCTGCAATGGAGATCGATGTGATCATTCCCCTGTATAAACCGGGGAAAGAACTATTTACATTATTAGATAAGCTTGACAGCCAGAGCGTGCCGGTACATGAAGTGATCCTGCTGAACACCGAGGAAAAATATTTTGAGCAGCTGATCTATGGAACCAGATTTCTGGAGAAATATCAGAACATTAAGGTATATCATGTCTCCAAAAGAGAATTTGATCATGGCGGCACCAGACGTATGGGTGTGAAAAAATCTTCCGCAGATATTTTTGTCATGATGACCCAGGATGCCATGCCGGCAGATGACAATCTGATTGAACAACTGACGGAACCACTGCGGGATCAGGTGGCGGTATCCTATGCAAGACAGCTGCCGAGAGAAGATTGTACACCGGTGGAATGTTATACCAGGGACTTTAATTATCCGGCACAGTCACGTATCAAATCCGCAGAAGATCTTAAGACATTGGGGATCAAGACATTTTTTTGCTCCAATGTGTGTGCGGCATATCGCCGGGAGATCTATGAAGAACTGGGTGGATTCGTAAAACATACCATATTTAATGAGGATATGATCTATGCGGCGAAAGCTGTGGAAGCGGGTTACGCGATCGCTTATGCGGCGGATGCCCGGGTGGTCCATTCCCATAATTATACCAATGGACAGCAGTTCCACAGGAATTTTGACCTGGGGGTATCCCAGGCAGAACATCCGGAAGTCTTCGCAGCATATCCTTCGGAGTCCGAGGGAAAACGAATGGTGAAAGATGTGACGGCATATTTGCGGGATCATCATATGTCCGGCAAATTGCCCCATTTTTATATACAATCTGCCTGTAAATATGCAGGTTATCTATTAGGTAAGAACTATCGCAGGCTCCCCGAAAAATGGGTCCTGGCTTTTACTTCCAACAAAGAATACTGGAAACAGAACAGAAAGGATGTATGACTATGTGTGGTATCGTAGGATATATTGGAACAGAACAGGCAGCACCGATCATTTTAGACGGTCTGTCCAAACTGGAATACCGTGGATATGATTCCGCGGGTATGGCTATTTTTGATGGGGAGAAGATCAACACCAAAAAGGCTGTCGGGAGACTTAAGGTTCTGGAAAACCTGACACACGGAGGCGAGTCTATGAAGGGAACCTCCGGTATCGGGCATACCCGTTGGGCAACCCACGGTGCTCCCAGTGATATCAATTCCCATCCCCATATGAATAACGCCGGTACCATTGCTGTAGTACATAACGGAATCATTGAGAACTATATTCCACTGAAGAAAAAGATGCAGGATAAGGGGTATCAGTTCATCTCTGAGACCGATACCGAGGTACTGGCGCATCTGTTAGACTACTATTATAAGGGAAATCCCCTGGAAGCGATCACTAAGGTATTGCATCGTGTAGAGGGCTCCTATGCGCTGGGTATCATGTTTGCCGATCAGCCTGATAAGATCTTCGCTGCCCGCAAAGACAGTCCTCTGATCGTAGGCAAGAGTGAGAGCGGCAGCTTTATCGCATCTGATGTTCCCGCAATTCTCAAATATACCAGAACCGTATATTATGTAGATAATCAGGAAGTGGTGGAACTGAAGGAAGACGGTCTTAGATTCTTCTCAGTGGACGAAGAAGAGATCACGAAAACCCCCGTGACCATCGACTGGGATGCCAATGCTGCGGAAAAGGGCGGCTATGAGCATTTCATGCTGAAAGAGATCTACGAACAGCCGAAGACGATCAACGATACCATTTCTCCCCGTATCAAGGATAATGATATCGTCATCGAAGAACTGAATATGAGCGATGAGGAGATTCAGGAGATCACAAAGATCCATATTGTGGCCTGCGGTTCCGCATATCACACCGGTGTTACCGCAAAATATGTCATTGAAGGTCTGGCAAGAATCCCGGTAGAGGTGGATGTGGCCAGCGAATTCCGTTATCGTGATCCCATCCTGCAGAAGGGCAATATGGTCATCGTCATCAGCCAGTCCGGTGAGACTGCGGATACGCTGGCAGCTCTGCGGGAATCCAAGGAAAAGGGCTTCAAGGTACTGGGTATTGTCAATGTCGTCGGCAGCTCCATCGCCAGAGAAGCGGACAGTGTTATGTACACCTGGGCAGGTCCCGAGATCGCCGTTGCAACGACCAAGGCTTACAGTGCACAGCTGACAGCACTTTACATGCTGGCTATGAAGTTCGCCAAGGTGCGTGGAACCATTGACCAGGAGAAGTTCCAGAGTATGCTGACAGATTTAAGATGTCTGCCGGATCAGATCGAGCTGCTTCTGGGCCAGAAGCAGAAGATCCAGCATTTCGCCAACCGTTATGTGGGAGCGAGAGACATCTTCTTCATCGGACGTGGTATCGACTATGCGATTTCCCTGGAGGGATCCCTGAAGTTAAAAGAGATCTCCTATATTCATTCCGAGGCTTATGCAGCCGGAGAACTGAAGCATGGCACCATTTCCCTGATCGAAGATGGCACCCTGGTAGTGGCTTTGGCAACCCAGCCGGCTCTGTTCCAGAAGACCATCAGTAATATGGTAGAGGTAAAGGCAAGAGGCGCTTTTGTCATGGCGGTTACCATCGAGGGCAACAAAGCCATCGAGAAGGCAGCGGATTATGTGGTATACATTCCCGAGACGAATCCGTACTTTACCAATTCCCTGGCAATCATTCCGTTGCAGCTGTTTGCTTACTATGTGGCAGTGGGACGTGGCTGTGATGTGGATAAGCCGAGAAACCTGGCAAAATCCGTTACGGTGGAATAACAAGAAAATTCCGGAGAGGTGAAAACTTCTTCGGATTTTTTGATCTTTCATAATTGCTTCAGAAAGTTATCACAATTCGGTCACATTTGGTGGATATACTATGTTCATAAGGTGAGAGGAAGAAATGGAAATAGTAAAAAATTTCTCACTTACAGATAGGATAGGAGGAAGCATTATGTACGAGAATGATAATTTTTCCGGTTATGAAACCGGAGATAAAAATACAACCGGTACATTCAGCGGAGTAAGCGCTGCGGGAAGTGCAAACGGTTACACCACATACCAGATGGGCGGAAGCACCGGTAGCAATACAGAACCTAAGACCCCCAAAAAGCATGGAGGTTATTTCCGGAAAGCTGTGGTAAGTGTCAGTCTGGGACTTTTCTTCGGACTGTTTGCCGGCATCGGGTTCTATGCAGTACAGCAGGGCACTGGGATGCTTAAGACCGGTACGGATACCGCAGTGGTAGATGAGGTCGCTGCCGAGGCAACTACAGAAAGTACACAGAGCAGTGTACAGTCAGCTACTAATGTTACTTATGTAGAATCCGATGTGTCCGACGTGGTAGAGAAAGTAATGCCTGCCATGGTATCTATTGTGAATAACTTTACCGAGACAGCCAATGTCTTCGGACAGCAGTATACACAGGAAGAAGCAGCCAGCGGTTCCGGTATCATCGTAGGCAAGACCGATGATGAACTGCTGATCGTATCTAACAACCACGTAGTAGAGAGCGCAGATACACTGACCGTTACTTTTATCGACGGCAGTGAAGCACAGGCACAAGTAAAAGGACTGGATTCCGATATGGATCTGGCAGTGATCGCAGTATCTTTAAATGATCTGAGTGATGATACCAAGAATGCCATTACCGTTGCTACTTTAGGCAGCAGTGATGACCTGAAGCTTGGTGAGCCGGTAATTGCCATTGGTAATGCTCTTGGATACGGCCAGTCCGTTACCAACGGTATCGTAAGTGCCCTGAATCGTGAGATCACTCTGGAGAACGGCTCTACCGGTACTTTCATCCAGACCAACGCAGCCATCAACCCC
>OJNK01001584.1_pt1 | contig 10634 bp, 7 predicted proteins | sample 1597811 | NCBI WGS metagenome assembly OJNK01 (sample SAMN00265073, study PRJEB22529) | human gut metagenome
GAAAGAAAAGGACAAAAAACGAGGTGCTATCATGAGAAATTTTATTGGTGTTGACTTAGGCGGAACAAACATCCGCGCTGCTATCGTTTCCGAAGACGGAACGATTAAATGTATGAAAAAATCAGAAAGCCACCCGGAACGCGGTGCAGAAGCTGTTATGGAAACTATGATTTCCCTGATTGAAAGTCTTGACGGATATGAAGAATGTGAAGGAATCGGAATGGGTATTCCCGGACCGATCGACACGATCAACGGCAAGATCATCGTTTCTACAAATCTTCCAAAACTGATCGGTTTTCCGATAGCGGAATATATCGAAAATCATTTTCATAAACCGACTTACATGGACAACGACGTTAAAGTTGCCGCTCTCGGAGAAGCTGTTCAGGGAGCCGGAAAAGATTATCCTATCGTTTACTATGTAACAATTTCAACCGGAGTCGGCGGAGCACTTGTAATCGATCAAAAGGTAATCGGCGGTCAGAACGGACACGCAGGCGAGATCGGAAATATCTGTATTGACAGAAACCGTGAAAAATACAATATTTTGAATGTAGGCGCTGTTGAAAACGAAGCGAGCGGAACTGCTGTCACAAGAAAAGGTAAAGCTGTATTCGGAGATAAGATCAATCACGCGGGCGATGTATTTGATCTTGCCCGCTCAGGAGACGAGCAGGCTCTCAAAATTGTAGATGACATGGCATATGATCTTGCAATGATGTTCTGCGCTATCGGACATATTATCGATCCTCATGTATTCGTTGTAGGCGGCGGAGTTATGAAGGGAAAAGATGTATTCTTTGAAAAAATGGAATCTTATTACCGCTCTATGATTCATGTAGGTATGCAGCCGGTTGTATTCAAAGAAGCTCTCCTTGATGAGCCGGGTATCATCGGCGCTGCGATGCTTCCGATGACACATTTAAAGTAAAACTGTTTCCTTCCTTTCAATATAAGCAGTTTGCTACATAAAAGAACTCTTTTTTAAGTTCTTAAAAAGAAAAACTGAGCATGACCTAACTCTTTGAGTTTTCGATCATGCTCAGTTTTTCCTTTCTGCTCAGTCGCTTAATTTCCCACTCCCGCTTCATCGCTTCCTGCTTTGTCGGAAATTCTTCCTTATAAACAAGCACAACCGGACGGCGCGCTTTTGTGTATTTCGCGCCCCGCCCCGCATTGTGATCTTTGATCCGTTTTTCAAGATTGTTTGTCCAGCCCGTATAAAGCGAACCGTCACTGCACTTTACAATATAGGTATAATTCATGTCTTTTATTATTTCTTTTCTTTCGTTTTTCTTTTCTTGTTATATCTTTGGTCATTGCTTCTTTTATTATTACTTCTTTTTCTATTCCATAAAATTCATCGGATCGACCGGCTCTCCGTCTTTAAGCACTTGAAAATACAGATTCGTTCCTTCTACGCTGTAATATTTCGTCGGCTCATTCAAACTGCCGATTGCGCTGCCTGCTGCCACATAATCTCCTGTTTTAACTTGTACATCTTTTAACTGTCCGTACACTGCTGAATATCCGTTTCCCATATCAAGCGTCACCGTAAGTCCCGTCTGCGCCGACTCCTCGATCGCAGTCACAGTTCCTGCCGCAGATGCATTGATCGTTTCTCCTGCTTCCCCGGCTATAATCATCGCAGGATTATATTGATACTGTTCTAATGTCTGGAAAAATACAGTCTCATCCATACTATATCCATTGATCACTGCTCCGCTTGCAGGCCATGTAAGAACGCTTTCTTCTGAAAACCAAAGATTTGACGCGGCGCTTCCCGTCTGCTGAACTCCTTCTTCCGTCCCTGTTGTATCAGACACATCTTCCCTGCTTTCTTGTTCATTTTCATCCGTTTCTTCCACTTCCGGCAGGAGGATTTCATCTGTAGTTGTTTCTTTCGTGTTATCTTCTGTAAACTGTTCCGCCTCTTTTTCAGCTTTCGCCATCTGCTCTTTCATATCTTTTTTGTAGTTTCCGACCGTATATGTTCCAACGACCGCCAGAACTGCCATAAAGCAGACTACAATACCGATGGCTGCTCCTTTGCCTTTTAAAAAGGACATTTTTTCATTTTTATTCATTATCATCACCTCTGGTTATATTTTTGCCGGAAAATGATAACTTTATTCTGTCCTTTCAAAAAAGTTTTTCTCTGACTCTATTGTTGATTATAATTACTTTATTTATTTTTTGCAATAAAGTTCAAATCCTTCTCTGTCTTTGTCCCTTCATAAAAAAACTCCAAAATTTCTTTATATGTTTTTCCGTCTTTTGCCATTTTATTTGCAGTCCAACAACTCAGCCCCATGCCATGTCCGTTTCCCGCCGTTATAATTTTTATTTTCTTCCCGCTTTCCGCAAACGAAAAAGAACTCGACGGAAGCGACAGCGCATCCCGAAATTGATCTCCTGTGCAAATTGTTTCTCCTATCCGAAGCTTTCCCACATATCCCGCCGAATCATGTTCTAAAATTTCAAAATCTTTAAAAGAATATCCTGCCGCAGCTTTTTCTCCGTCTGTCTCTGCCGCCAGAAAATGATGACATTTTTTCTGTATTTGATCATAGGAAAACGTAAATACGCCGACCTGTTCTTCCGATTCTTTATCTGCCGGACATTCTTTCACTTTAATATACGGAAACTCCGAACTTCCGAGCACTTCTTCCGCACTGCGCGACATTCCCGTATTTGACTGATGGAACGGTGTCCATGCATATGTATCATTATAAAATAACACCTCGTTTTCTGTCGATTCTATGGCATTTCTGTATTTTTCATATCGCTTTTTATATTCATCGGCAGGCCATTGATCCTGCATTTCCTTCTGCGACAAATAATCGATCTCCAAAATAACATCTGATACATTTCCGGTTCTGTCCGACTTTTGATTCTCCGTCTCTTCTGCCTGAGTGCTTCTTTGCAGCGCACGGCTGATCTGTGTCCTCACAAGAACCGCCTGCGCCTTCAGTGCCTCCGTCTCTGTATCTGCCGGTACGTCTTTTGCCAACACTCCCGTAAGATACTCATTCCACTCTACTTCTGCAATCCCGTCTGCCTCTTCTTCCTCCGAAGCTTTAACTCTGATGTAAAAATTTTCATTCGTTGTCTCTTCTGGATCTACTCCGTTTACAAACACAGAAACAATGTACGGAAACAATATCAAAATAACAAGGAATGCAGCTGCCGATTTGAATTTTTGTTCTATCGTATATCTTTTCATCAAAAAACAGCCCTCCATATTTCTATCATATGAAGCGCTGTTTTTTTTATAACTTTTGTTTTATCGGACAAACGGTCTCTTTCTCATAATAAACAGGCATATCGCCTCGTATAACGGTACTAACGATGATAATACTGCATGAATAACCGGCATATTTCCTTCCGCGAAGTTTTCATAAATCTGTTTATTCACCAAGACGTTCAAAGCGATCTGAACTGCTCCGAATAAGATCGAAACAATGATCACTACGAAATACATAAAGAAAAACGCAAGTACGCTCATCCCCGCCCCTGTCACATTTTGATTCACCGCACTTCCGGCGAGCGTCATTCCGATGCCAAATACGAGTACCAGTACATAGATGCCGATCGCTCCGCTGTAGATGATCGGAAAAAGCAGTTTCCACAATCCCGGATTTTTGATCGTCGTATTTTTCAGTCGGATCGGACCTGCCATATTCCCGTGGTAATATGTTCTCGCAAAAGGTACAAATGCCATCCATGCATCTTTTTTCCCCATCCGCTTTGCGATCGTATACAGACCGAAAGAATGCAGAAGGTAACTTCCAAGCATAAATACGAGCATTCCTATCATGATCGCAAGCCAAAGCGAAGCGAACACTACGGCAAACATTTCTCCTGCCCTTTCCGGATGATACTGATACTCGTATTCATATGCGTAATCATACATATTTCTCATCTTACTACCTCCTTATCCCTTTTCCGAAAAATCAATCAGATGTTTTTACTCTTCAAGCGGAGCAACATCTACTTTTTCTAATTTCCAAATATCACTTACATATTCTTCGATTGTTCTGTCAGAGGAAAATTTCCCGCTGCATATCGTATTCATCATTGCCATTCTTGACCATCTCTGCTGATCTCTGTAAGCTTCTTCCACTCGTTTCTGAGCCTCTGCATAGGAACGGAAATCTTTCAGAATAAAGTAAGTATCCGCTCTGTCTGTACACTGCGTATTCAACAGAGAATTATACAGATTTTTATACATCTCGTGATCGCCGTTTGCATATGTGCCGTCCATAAGCTGATCGATCACACGTTTTAATTCCCAATCGTTAAAGTAAATATCCGTCGGATTATATCCTCCGTTATTCTCATAATTAATTACTTCTTCTGAACTAAGGCCGAAGATAAACGCATTCTCCGCTCCGACTTCCTGCACAATTTCCACATTCGCTCCGTCCATCGTTCCGAGAGTCGGCGCACCGTTGAGCATAAATTTCATATTACCTGTTCCCGACGCCTCTTTTGACGCCGTGGAGATCTGCTCGCTCACATCGGCTGCCGCAAAAATAATCTCCGCATTTGATACACGATAATCTTCAATAAATACGACTTTCAGTTTTCCGTTAATGCTTCTGTCATTATTTACAACATCAGCTACGGAATTGATCAGTTTGATCGTCTCTTTCGCTCTTAAATATCCCGCCGCCGCTTTCGCTCCGAAAATAAATGTTCTCGGATAAAACGACATCTCAGGATGTTCTTTGATCTGGTTGTACAGATACATAATATGCAGAATATTAAGAAGCTGACGTTTGTACTCATGGAGACGTTTTACCTGAACGTCAAAGATCGAGCGCGGATCAACTTCAATTCCATTATGCTCTTTAATATATTTTGCAAGACGTACTTTGTTCTCGTATTTAATCTGCATAAACTCACGTCTGGCCTTTTCGTCGTCCGCAAACGGTCTGAGCTTTTCAATCTGCGACAGATCTGTGATCCATCCATTTCCGATCTTATCTGTAATCCAGTCTGCCAGAAGCGGGTTTCCGTGTGCGAGGAATCTTCTCTGTGTGATGCCGTTTGTCTTGTTATTAAATTTTTCCGGCATCATCTCATAGAAATCACGGAGCTGCTGTGTTTTCAAGATATCTGTATGCAGCTTCGCAACGCCGTTTACAGAAAATCCCGCGATAATAGCCATATTTGCCATGCGAACCTGACCGTCTCTTAAGATTGCCATTTTCTTTACTTTATGCTCATTTCCCGGATACATCTCATTCACTTTGATCAGGAATCTTCTGTCAATTTCCTGCACGATCTGATAAATACGGGGGAGCAGTCTTGAAAACAGGTCGATCGGCCATTTTTCAAGAGCTTCTGCCATAATTGTATGATTCGTATAAGCACATGTTTTGCTCGTTACTTCCCACGCCTCTTCCCAGCTTAATCCTTCCTGATCGATCAGCAGTCTCATCAGTTCGGGAACCGCAACTGTCGGATGTGTATCGTTCATCTGAATGATTACTTTCTCATGAAGTTTACGAACATCAGAATGCTTTTTCTTATATTTCTCAAGCAGAGCCTGAAGACTTGCGGAGATGAAGAAATACTGCTGTTTCAAACGGAGTTCTTTTCCCGAATAATGATTGTCGTTCGGATAAAGAACGTCAACGATCAATTTCGCAAGATTTTCCTGCTCTACCGCCTTATGGTAATTTCCTCTGTCAAATTCATCAAGCTTAAAATCTGTGATCGCTTTTGCATCCCACACACGCAGTGTGTTTACGACATGATTTCCATATCCTACGATAGGCATATCATACGGAATCGCCAAAACAGACTCATAATTTTCCTGCACAAATTTTGCTTTTCCCGTCTCAGGGTCATTTTCAAACCGGATATTCCCTCCGAAGCGGACTTCTTTTGCATATTCTTCTCTTCTGATCTCGAACGGATTACCTTCTTTGAGCCAGTTATCCGGCACTTCCACCTGATACCCGTCTTTAATCTTCTGTTTAAACATGCCGTAACGATAACGAATGCCGCATCCATAAGCCGGATAATTCAATGTTGCAAGTGAATCAAGGAAACAGGCTGCCAACCGTCCGAGACCTCCGTTTCCAAGCGCTGCATCCGGCTCTTGATCCTCGATTACATTCAGATCGATCTCCATTTCTTCCAGCGCCTCTTTTACCTCTTTATACGCTGTCAGATTGATCAGGTTATTTCCCAATGCACGCCCCATCAAAAACTCCATAGACATGTAATACACAGTCTTTGCATCTGCCTCGTCATACGCTTTCTGTGTTGCGATCCAATCATCGATGATTACGTCTTTCACTGCATAGGATACTGCCTGAAAAATCTGCTGAGGAGTTGCCTCGTCAATCGTTTTTCTGTACAGCGTCTTAATATTTTCTCTTACGGTTTCCTTAAATGTTTCTTTCTCAAATCCTTTATTATGCATTGCTTTATTCCCTTCCTTTTGATATGCCGCGGCGCATCGCATCCTTTATCTTACAAGAACGAATGCGCCCGGATGTGCCGCATATCTTAAAATTATTGTTTCTCAACGCCCATTGTAACTGCTTCTCCGTTGATCTTCCACTCTTTCACATAACCTGCCGGCTCTGCCTTTACAACTTTATCTGCAAGCACTTCCCCGCCGATCTCGTCACTGTGTTCTGCAAAGATCTTTTCCGCTTTCTCACTTCCGTTATACGTTACTTTGATGCGGTCCATAACTTCAAAGTCAGCTTCTTTTCTCATTGTCTGTACTTTACTGATAATTTCTCTGACAAATCCTTCTTCAAGAAGTTCCGGTGTCAGGTTCGTATCAAGAACAACCGTGATTCCATTGTCGTTTTCAGAAACATATCCTTCGATCTGCGCTGTATCGATCAGAAGGTCCTCTTTGAAAAGTGTGATCTCCTGGCCGCTTACATCAAGCTTAAGCGCTCCTGTTTCATTGATCTCATCCATAGCAGAATTTCCGTCTGCATGATCAAGCGCCGCTTTAATTCCCCCTAACATTTTACCATATTTCGGACCTACTGTCTTTAATTGTGGTTTAAAACTATAAGAAGTAAAGTCTCTTACATCATCTGTAAACTTTACATTTTTTACATTCAGCTCATCAGCTACGATATCCTGATAAAATTCAGGCAGATCAAATGCTGCTTTTACGAACATCTGACCGATCGGCTGACGGTTCTTGATGTTCGATGTATTTCTGCAGGCGCGTCCCATAACGACAAGCTTCAGCACATGCTCCATATTCTGCTCAAGCTCTGTGTCGATCTGATCCTCGTTCACTTCCGGGAACATGCACAGATGGATACTCTCCGGCGCATTCTGGTCAACGCTGCGTACAAGATTCTGATAAATCTCTTCTGTCATAAACGGAATCATCGGAGCTGCCGCTTTTGATACCGTAACAAGCGCTGTATATAGTGTCATGTATGCATTGATCTTATCCTGCTCCATTCCTTTCGCCCAGAAACGTTCACGGCTTCTTCTCACATACCAGTTACTCATATCATCTACAAATTCCTGAAGAGCGCGCGCCGCTTCCGGAATACGATAATTTCCGAGGTTTGTATCTACCGTTTTTACCATCGTGTTCATCTTTGACAAAAGCCACTTATCCATAACGGACAGTTTATTATATTCTAATTCATATTTTGTGGCGTCAAACTGATCGATATTTGCATAAAGAACAAAGAAAGCATATGTGTTCCACAGTGTTCCCATGAACTTTCTCTGACCTTCTACTACAGCTTTTCCGTGGAAACGGTTCGGAAGCCACGGAGCGCTGTTCACATAGAAATACCAGCGGATCGCATCTGCACCGTATTTTTCAAGAGCATCAAACGGATCGACTGCATTTCCTTTTGATTTGCTCATTTTCTGTCCGTTCTCATCCTGTACATGACCAAGTACGATTACATTCTTATACGGCGCTTTGTTAAACAGAAGCGTTGAGATCGCAAGCAGGGAATAGAACCATCCTCTCGTCTGGTCTACCGCCTCCGAAATAAAGTCCGCCGGGAACTGTCTTTCAAACAGCTCTTTATTTTCAAACGGATAATGATGCTGTGCAAACGGCATTGATCCGCTGTCAAACCAGCAGTCGATTACTTCCGGAACACGGTGCATCTCTTTTCCACACTTCGGACATTTGATCGTCACCGCATCAATGTACGGACGATGAAGTTCAATGTCATCCGGGCAATTATCGGACATTTCTTTTAATTCCTCAATGCTTCCGACAGAATGCATATGTCCGCACTCGCATTCCCAAATATTAAGCGGCGTTCCCCAGTAACGGTTACGGCTGATACCCCAGTCCTGCACGTTTTCAAGCCAGTCGCCGAAACGTCCTTTTCCGATACTTTCAGGAATCCAGTTGATCGTATTATTATTTGCGATGAGGTCCTCTTTCACGGCAGTCATCTTGATGAACCATGATTCACGTGCATAATAGATCAGCGGTGTGTCGCATCTCCAGCAATGAGGATAACTATGCTCAAATTTCGGTGCATCATAGAGCAGACCTCTGGCATCAAGATCTTTGAGCACTTCCGGATCGGCTTTCTTTACAAACAATCCTGCAAACGGCGTCTCCTCTGCCATATTTCCTTTTTCATCTACAAGCTGAACAAACGGAAGGTCATATTTTCTTCCTACGTTCGCATCGTCTTCACCGAATGCCGGAGCAATATGAACAACGCCTGTACCGTCTGTCAACGTAACATATTCGTCACATACAACGTAAAACGCTTTCTTGTTCTGCTTCTGCGCACAATCTGCCGCGCACTGATAAAGCGGCTCGTATTCTTTTCCTTCCAAATCAGTTCCCTTATATGTCTCAAGCACCTCATACGCTGCTTTTCCTTCTTCTGCAAGTCTTCCAAGCACCGTATCAAGAAGCGCGCACGCCATATAATAAATATTTCCGTCCGCAGCCTTTACTTTCGCATAATCTTCTTTCGGATTTACACAAAGCGCAAGGTTCGACGGCAGCGTCCAGGGAGTTGTCGTCCATGCAAGGATATACGCATCTTCTTCTTTTACTTTGAATCTGACGATCGCAGAACGTTCTTTTACATCTTTGTATCCCTGTGCAACTTCCTGTGCAGAAAGCGGCGTTCCGCAGCGCGGGCAATAAGGAACGATCTTAAATCCTTTGTAAAGAAGCCCTTTATCCCAGATCTGCTTTAACGCCCACCATTCCGACTCTATAAAGGAATTATGATATGTGACATACGGATCGTCCATATCTGCCCAGAAACCTACTGTTCCTGAAAAATCTTCCCACATTCCTTTATATTTCCAAACACTTTCCTTACACTTATCAATGAAAGGTTCTAGTCCATACTCTTCAATCTGGTCTTTCCCGTCAAGTCCGAGCAGCTTTTCCACTTCCAGTTCTACCGGAAGTCCGTGTGTATCCCAACCTGCTTTTCTGGGAACCATACTGCCTTTCATTGTTCGATAACGCGGAATCATATCTTTAATAACACGAGTCAGCACATGACCAATGTGCGGCTTTCCGTTTGCTGTCGGAGGGCCGTCATAAAAAATATAATCCGGACATCCTTCCCGCTCTTCCATACTTTTCTCAAAAATGTGATTGTCGTCCCAAAACTTTTCGATTTGTTTTTCTCGATCGACAAAATTCATGTCTGTAGAAACTTTTTTGTACATGATCTTCTTCCTTTCCTCCTTAATAACAAAAAGCTTCCGTCCTGTAATAGGACGAAAGCTTATTCTCCGTTTTTAACCACCTGTTACAACATACTTGGATCTCACGCCTTGACTGTACGCGACAGAAAACATCTATTTACAGTATAGTACATCTCTTTCTATATCTCTTCTTTTCTGTAGCTTATGCATACGATTCGGATCCGCATATGGTGTCCTGTAACGTCGGACTTACGTCGGCTCTTACTTCTCTGTATTTATTTCAGATGCCGCGGCTCGGAAGTGATATTCAGAATCTGTCTACCGGTATCGGACTTACACCATCCCCGACTCGCTGTAACATTCGATCAGATCTTACTGTCTCCGTCATCGCCTTTTCTTATGCGTTACGCCCTTTTATTATAAGGATTCTGCCAAAAAAAGTCAAGGCTTAGGTATATTGCATTTTTGTTATTTCTTTAACAAAAAATTTGCGTTTTCCTTCCATTATTGCTATAATGTCGGCAACGATATGGGATACTACACAAGGAGAAAGTATTATGAGTAAACGCAACCTGACACTGCTGACGGATCTCTATGAACTGACCATGATGCAGGGTTATTTTTATGCCAAGGACGCCAATGAAACTGTGATCTTCGACGCCTTCTACCGCACCAATCCCGACGGAAACGGCTTTGCCATCGCCGCCGGCCTGGAGCAGATCATCGACTATATTCAGGATCTGCGCTTTTCTCCCGAGGATGTGGATTTTCTGCGCGGAAAGGGCGTCTTTTCCGAAGCGTTTTTGCAGTATCTGCTGCATTTTCAGACGATTCTTTGCTTTTGAGACCATCTCTTAAAACAGATTCCAGATGAGAACAAGCTATAGGAAGAATTGACTTAATTACAGTTTTCCAGAGTTGAACTAATGCTTCAAAATCAGAATTGTCTTTGAATACAATCGCCCAATTAT
>OJNK01001606.1_pt1 | contig 10542 bp, 7 predicted proteins | sample 1597811 | NCBI WGS metagenome assembly OJNK01 (sample SAMN00265073, study PRJEB22529) | human gut metagenome
GATTTGATTCAGGCATTTTCCAGAACAAATCGTATTTTTGACAAGAATAAAGCCTATGGACAGATTGTTACTTTTCAGGCACCAAAATTATTTAAAGAAAGTGTAGATAACGCAGTAAAATTATATTCTGCCGGAAGCACAGAAGAAGCTTTAGTTGCTGAATGGGACGAAGTTGAACCAGCATTCAGAAAAGCTCTGGCGGCATTGAGAGTGTCAGCGGAAACACCGGAAGAAGTAGTACCAATGTCTTTAAAAGAGAAAAAGGTATTTGTTAAGATGTTCCAGATCTTTGACCGTTTATTTGCACAGCTTAAATCTTTTACGAAATACGAAGATAGTTTGTTGGATGATTACGGAATTACAGAGGAAGAATATGATAAATATGCAGGTGTTTATAAGAATGCGATGGAGGAAATCAAGATCGCAGAAGGTGAAGGAGATGATTCGGGGAAAGAATCACCTGAAGAAACGATAGATGTAGATTACCAATTGATGGCGTATAGCAATACGAAGATTGATTACGAGTATATTATCAATCTGATTCAGAACATTGTAACACCGAACGAAGACATAGAAGATGTTTCTCCAGAAGAAAGACAGAAACAAATTGATGAAGTAAAACAATATGTAGAAGAGATGCAGAAAGATAATCCGAAAGTAGCAGAAATTATGTTCCAATTGATAAATGAAATTGAACAGGATGAGAATAAATATAAAGGACAGTCTATTTTAAATATTGTTGAGAATATGAAGCATGATTGTATTGATAAAGTGATTTCTGATTTTTGTGTTACATGGTATGCGTCTAAGGAAGATGTAATGTATGCAGCATTACATTATCGAAATGGTGAAATTCCAAATGAAAGCGTAATCAAGGCAACTATTGATTATCAAAGATATAAAGAAGCTGAACAAGGAAAGGCGTTACAGAAGTTTAAATATTATGCACAGTGTATGGCAGAATTAAGAAAAACACTGGATGAAGAAATCAAACCATTATTAAGTGCTGCATAAAAAGAAATGCGGATGATTTACTGTTTATATCAGCGTAAGTGATTTCGAGAAAGGAAGGAAACTTATGCAGCAGAATATAGAAAAAACGCAGTTATTCTATGAGTATTATAAACAATGGATTGATGTATATAAAAAAGGTGCCATCAGAGAAGCAACAATGGCAAAATATCTGATGACACAGAAATGGGTAGAAAAACTGGCGCCGGAATTAAAGGTGTCTGAACTTACGAGAACGGCGTATCAGAAACTGTTGAATGATTATGCGAAGGTTCATGAACGGCAGACCACGTTGGATTTTCATCATCAGTTAAAGGGTGCTATATTGGATGCGGTAGATGAAGGGTTGGTCGAACGAGATCCGACCAGAAAAGCAATTATCAAAGGGAAAACGCCGAGCGTTAAAAAGATAAAATATCTGAATCAGTTTGAACTTCATACTTTGATTGCCCATTTAGACATTAAAGCAGAAGTAAATTGGGATTGGTTTATTTTATTGGTTGCAAAGACAGGGATGCGTTTCTCAGAGGCATTAGCGATAACACCAGATGATTTTGATTTTGCCAGACAGACATTATCTATCAGTAAAACATGGGATTATAAAGGAGAAGGTGGATTTCTGCCAACAAAAAATAAATCTTCGGTAAGAAAAATACAAATTGATTGGCAGATTGTAGTTAAATTCTCCGAATTAACAAAAAATCTTCCAGAAGGCAAACCCATTTTTGTTGGAGACAAAAAAATCTATAATTCTACGATAAATGATGTACTTACCCGGCATTGTAAAGCATGTGGAATCTCGGAAATCTCTATTCATGGACTCAGACATACTCATGCTTCGCTTTTATTATTTGCTGGTGTTTCGATTGCTAGTGTGGCCAGACGTTTAGGGCATGCAAGTATGACGACAACCCAGAAAACATATTTGCACATTATTCAAGAACTTGAGAACAAGGATGTTGATTTGGTAATGCGAACATTATCGGGGTTATAAAAGTAGTTTTTTAAGAAAGATCACTTACGCTGATCTTTGGCTTCATAATAATAAGAGAAGTAGTCAGATAAGGCTCTGTTTTTTGTAATAAAGGATGATGAAAAAGGAGAATGTCTTATGCCAAAGGGAGCAAAGCAAAAATTTAAGTTGTATAGAGTTGCGCAGATTATGATGGATCATACCGATGAAGATCATTTTATTACAATGCCGCAGATTATAAGTGAATTAGAAAAATACGGAATCACAGCGGATCGGAAAAGTATTTATTCTGATTTGAGAGATCTGGAGATCATGGGAATAGAAGTGGAAGGCGAGAAAGTCGGGAATGGATATCACTATCATGTAATAAACCGACCTTTTGAGCTTCCGGAGTTGAAGCTTCTGGTAGACGCCATCCAGTCGTCTAAGTTTATTACAGAGAGAAAATCTAACATTCTTATAAAAAAACTGGAGAAGCTTCTAAGCAAACATGAGGCGCAAAAATTGCAGAGACAAGTCTATGTGTCCGGACGGATTAAGACGATGAATGAGAGTATTTACTATACGGTAGACGCCATCCACAATGCTATATCGGAGAATAGGAAGATTCGGTTTCAATATTTTCAGTGGAATGTGAAAAAAGAAATGGAGCTTCGACATGATGGGGCATGGTATCTGGTCAGCCCTTGGGGACTGTCGTGGGATGATGAAAATTATTATCTGGTGGGCTATGACTCTGAGGTGCAGAAAATCAAGCATTATCGCGTAGATAAGATGCTTCATATTCAAATGACAGAAGAAGAAAGAGAAGGAAAAGAGCGTTTTAATAAATTGGATATGGCGGATTATACGAAGAAGAGCTTTGGGATGTTCCGCGGAAAAGAAAAGACTGTAAAATTGTTAGTTGATAATCAATTAGCGGGGGTAATGATCGACCGTTTTGGCAAGACAATCAGTCTGATTCCTGTTGATGAGGAACATTTTACGATCAATGTAGATGTTCATGTGAGCAAGCAGTTTCTTGGATGGGTATTTTCTCTTGGAGAGCAGGTGAAGATTATTTCTCCGGATGAAGTGGTAGAACAAATGAAGAGAGAGATTGGGAGATTGAAGAGTCAGTATAATGATTAGAAGAAGAGGTCAGAGAAAGCAGGAGAAAGCTTTTCTGACCTCGTAGTTTATTTAGTTTTCAATAGTTCTCGAATTTCCGTGTATCGAGACTTTCCAATCGGAAGTTCTTCTTTATTTGAGAGAGTAATTGTATAACGACGAATTTGCTGAACATAAATAGGATTCACGAGCCAGCTTTTGTGAATCTGAATTAAAAATGGCATAGAAGTTAATAGTTGGTTTAAACTCCTGTGAATGCAAAATGTTCCGGAAGAAGTATGAACAGTGGCAATTTTATAGGAGATAGAGATATACAGTATTTCTGCCGGAAGAAGATAATGAATTTCGCCGGAACTATCTTTGAGAAGAATACGCTCCTGTTTTTGGTTCCGTTTCGCATCCGCGCGGAGCATATAATCGAACCAGCTGATATCGAGTGCTGTCTTTTCTCCTTTATTAATTTTCCCTTCCATAGGCTGACCTTCAAGAGGAATGTCTCTTGACATTGTACAGTGGAGATGCAGAAGCTTAAACCCGTCTTCTGTGAGATTCCAGACATAAGTGGCACGTTGATGTGTGTAGAGGAATGTTTCTTCATCTTTCCATGCAGATGCAGAGAAACTACCGTAGACAATCCAAGTATTTTGGGCGTGAGACAGAATATGATATTCTTCATCATATACCTGAGCCTGCACCTCATTTTGCTCATCCTCTGTAATTTTTAAAAATTCTTCAATTCCTCTCGTAAATTGAAAGTCATAGGAACCAATCCATACAAAATTTTCATCCAGTAATTTCACAAACTGATCCAAGTCTCGGTCAAAATAAGAGTGAAAAACAAGGCTACATTTTATAATCAATTGTTGTTGTAAATCAGTTAGCTGATTCATATTTTGTTCCATGACTACCTCCATATAACAATCTTATTTACATTATATCAGAAAAAGCATTTCCGTATAAGATAAGTTTTTCCTGTTCAGGCTCTTCGTGTTGTAAGGCGAAAATAATGATGATACTCTTACAGAAGATATAGAAAAATTAATAGGAAGTAAACGACGGGAAGGAGATAAGGAATGAAACAAAGAAGTTTAATGAAAAGAGTCAGTGCTGTATTGATGGCAACTGCATTGACAATTTTTACTTTTCCGCAATTTTATACAAATGTTTATGCGGTGGAAAATCAGTTGCCGACAAAAGAACAGTTTGCGACTGTGGAAGAATTAAAGACATTTGATACAAATGACCAAAATGGAAAAAATCCGGCAAAGGTTTATTTTGGTAACAACGATCAACAGTGGTGGATTGCAGGAAGTCAGAATGGAAATCTTACATTATTTGCAGCAAGTCCATTGGCAGAAAATCAACAATTTGAACCAAATTGGAGTCAAAATAAAACATATGACAGTAGTTGGAATTGTACATATTCAGATGGTTCTAATCCATCCGAAGTCTATCCAAACCATTATGGAGCAAGTCCATTAAGAACTACACTACAAGGATTGGAAACATCATATTTTACAGGTACAGAACAAAGTCTGATGAATAAAACAACCATTTATACAAACGATACGAAAGATAGTAGTGTATATTCAACAACCGATAAACTTTATCTTGCGTATGGAGAAGTTAATGGCTCTTATATCACAGTAGGAACAAACAGCCGGGATAATTTAAATGATGGTCTTCGTATTGATATGGATTGCTGGGGAAATGGTAGTGTTTGGCTCCGCGCGCCGAACGTGGACCATAGTTACCGTGCGCTGGCGTCGTGGCCGGGCTCTCCTGTGCTCGTCTTCGATGTCCTCAGTAGTCGCGCGCTGGTGCCCGCTTTTGAATTGAATCTGTCATCTGTCATCTTTGCATCTGCTGCGCCAGCAGCAACATCTGACGGAGCACTCTCAGTAAATGGGGCATTTACATTGCGCCATAGTGGAAAAGATTTAGGCTCTGCATTAGTATCTTATGATAAGAGCAAAGTCACATTAACTAATGTTCCAAATGGTACATATTTAGTTGTGCAGAATAGTAATGGAGCAAAAGCAAAACAAATCACAAATGAAACAGAAGTTTCTGCAAGTAATATGGGATTAGATAGTTTTGCGAATTGTAAGGTATGGTTGGAAACAACAAACAGCAATGAAAGAATGACCTATGCGACTTTAGCGACTGAAGAACAAGGTTATGATATAAATATTGCCGCAAGTGACGGATTGACTGTCACTAATGGTGTTCAAGGGGTTGGACAAGGTAGTGCAATTACTGATATTACAGTAGAAGTGGCAAATGGATATTATCTTCCAGATGGTTATACGGATACTATTCAAGGCTTGAATGGGTTAAATGTAAAAGATGTTACTCAAACCGGTTTTACCATTTCAGGAACACCGACAAGTGATGTCAATATTACACTTCCGGCAGCGACTGTTTTACCAAAATCAGCAATACCGGAAGTAACGATATCTAAAACAAAAGCTTCAATTACTGCAACAGTAACAAACCATAAAACAGAATTCGGCGATATTGAATACAAATGGAATGATGGAAACTGGGAAAAAGATAAGAATACATTATCTAATCTTGAGGCAGATACAACATACAAATTAGCTGTTCGATTTACAGGAAAAGGTATCTATCAGCCATCTGATGAATATAGTGTGTATATTACAACATTAAAAGATGGAAAAAATGTAAGTGTACTCCCTACTGGCTTAACAACAACTTATAAAGAGGGATTGAAATTATCTGATGTTGATTTAAGTGGTACTGGTTGGACATGGATAGTTAAAGATATGGCATTATCAGTAGGAACAAATTCGTATCCAGTATCATTTGATACAACTGCTTTAGAAAGCACAACAGACTTTTCAGGTGTAGATGGATATGATGCAATTAATCATAAAGTAATTCGAAAAGTAGAAGTGAAAGTAAATAAAGCTGACAGTAGTATTAGTATTACAAATACTCTTGATAAAGCATATGATGGACAAGTAGTAAGTAAACCTGAATATACAACATCAGGAAGTGACGGAAAAGTCACAATCAAATGGCAGGAAAACACAGGTACTAAAGAACAGCCGAATTGGGAAGATTTGAAATCTGCACCAAGTACAGTTGGAACTTATCGAGCAGTTGTAGAACTTGCTGGAAATGACAATTACAATTCAGCAAGTACGACATTAGACTTTGTAATTTCACAGGCAACAAACGCTTGGACAGAAGAACTTTCTATTACAGGTTGGACATACAATGATAAAGTAAATGCTCCAACTGCTAAGGCACAGTTTGGAGATGTTACATTCACATACAGCAGTGAAGAAAATGGTACATATACAAATGAAGTACTAAAGAATGCCGGAACTTATTATGCAAAGGCAACTGTGGAAGGAACTGAAAATTACACAGGTTTAGAGTCTACACCAGTAGCATTTGAAATTGCAAAAGCAATTCCTGCATACGAAAAAGTAACAGGTCTTGTACTTGGGCAAGGACAGGCACTAAGTAAAATTGAGTTACCTGAACAGTTCAAATGGGTTGATGAAACAATGACTGCTGATGAATTGGGAACACATACATTTAAGGCAATTTACACACCGGAAGATACTGCAAACTACGAAACGATCGAAGTGGAAATTGAAGTGGAAGTTGTACCTACACCGGTAGAACTTAATCATGTGCCAACAATCCATGCAAGCGATAAGACAATCACAGTTGGAGATAAGTTTAATCCATTGAAAGGCGTAACTGCAAAGGATAACGAAGATGGCGACCTTACATCGAAAATCAAGGTTATCAAAAATACAGTCGATACCAAGAAAGCAGGTACTTATAACGTAACTTATAAAGTGGCAGATAGCCAAGGTGCCTCTGTTACAAAGACAATCAAAGTGACTGTTAAGGCTGCAACGGTCAAGTCGGATAAAGAAAATGTCAGTGTAGAAACTGGTGACCAGACAAATGTAGGATTATTCATTTTCTTAGCAATCATCAGTGCATTAGGTATTGCTGCATTAATGGTATTAAAGAAAAAGAATGCATTAAAAAAATAAATAGTCGTTTGATACGAACATTTACGGACACAATGCTATGTTGACGGAGTGATCCAGATACGGCGGCGGGAAAATCTTTTAGGTTTTTCCGCCGTTTTTTTAGTGGCTGGTTCACCTCGGAAGTTGGGCAAGCCTTCTTGAGAGAAGAACGAAGTAACATAGAGCCGATAAGGAAGCATAACTTTTGTCGGTAAGAATCAAAATAAAATGCAAATATTAAACTAGCTGTGGTATAATAAAAGTTAAGTATATTCGAAAAATAAAAGACAGAATGGGAGGAAATACTTATGGCAGAGAGAAAATATGATGTAACTGCACTTGGAGAATTATTGATTGATTTTACAGAGAACGGAAATAGTGAACAGGGAAATCCACTTATGGAAGCAAATCCTGGAGGAGCTCCTTGCAATATGCTGGCGATGATTCAAAAACTTGGAGGTACAACTGCATTTATCGGAAAAGTCGGAAAAGATATGTTCGGAAGACAGCTTAAAACTGCGGTGGAAGCAGTTGGTATAGATACAAGGAATCTGATGGAAGATGAGGAAGTTCACACAACACTTGCGTTTGTACATACCTTCCCAGATGGAGACCGTGATTTCTCATTTTATCGGAATCCGGGAGCAGATATGATGCTCACGAAAGAGGAGATACAGGAAGATTTAATCAGAAATTCAAAAGTGTTTCATTTTGGAACATTATCGTCTACACATGAAGGAGTAAGAGAGGCAACCAGATATGCCATTGATGTGGCAAAAGAGGCAGGATGTCTTATTAGTTTTGATCCAAATCTTAGACCGCCGCTTTGGAACACATTGGAGGATGCAAGAAAAGAAATCGAATATGGACTTTCAAAAGCAGATATTTTGAAGATTTCGGACAATGAGGTGGAATTCCTCTGTGGAACTTCAGACTATGACGAAGGTGCGAAGATGTTGATTGAAAAATATAACATCCCGTTTGTATGTGTGACACTTGGAAAGGATGGAAGCCGTGCATATTATAAGGGAATGCGCGTGGAAGTTCCGGGCTTTGTTCAGAAGAATACCATTGAAACAACCGGAGCCGGCGATACATTTTGCGGATGTATGTTACATTATATTATCCAACATGGATTAGAAGATTTGACAGAGGAGAATTTAAGAGAACTTCTCACATTTGCCAATGCAGCAGCATCGGTCATCACAACACGAAAAGGCGCGCTGGCGGTTATGCCGTCAAAAGAAGAAGTAGAGAGACTGCTTCGTGGATAAAGTGAAAAAGAGGATTGAGGGAAAGAAGATGAGAAAACGTTTAATAGCAGTTATGCTGGTAGCGTTGCTATGTATGGGGATGAGCATGACTGCTTATGCGGTTCCGCAGATTACGCCGGAGGAACAACCACCGGCGGAGGCGACAGAAGAGGAAGCGCTGGCTTTTAAAGCAGAGCAGTTAAAAAAATACTATGATATGCCGGTGGCAACCAATGAGATCAAAGGCTGGCCACAGGGACCGGGAACTTACGGAGAAGCTGCGATTATCATGGAAGCCGGAACAGGAGAGATTCTGTATGGCAAAAATATTGACGATCAGCATTATCCGGCGAGTATTACGAAAGTATTGACTGCACTTGTGGCTCTGGAAAATGGAAAGATGGACGACAAAGTAACATTTACCCATGACTGTGTTTCTTTTCTTCAGCCGGGTGATTCCAGTATCGGAATGAAAGAAAATGACGAGATCACGCTGGAACAGGCATTGTATGCAACGCTTCTGGCATCGGCAAATGAGGCGGCTTATGCGGTAGCAGAAAATGTTGGAAAGAATGCGGGGCATGATTACCAATGGTTTATCGACCAGATGAATGCTCGTTGTAAAGAGCTTGGCGGAACCAATTCCAATTTTGTTAATGCCAATGGACTTCACGATGAAAATCATTATACCAGTGCAAGAGATATGGCACTGATTGGCAGAGAACTTTTTAAGCACCCGGAATTTTTCAAGATTGTACAGACATTGCAGTATGAGATCCCGGCATCCGGAACCTGTCAGCAGCATGTGTTTCAGCAGAAGCATAAAATGCTGCAGCCTTCAAGTTCGAAATATTATGAGTATGCGGTAGGTGGAAAGACCGGTTATACATCGGATGCATTAGCAACATTGATCACCATGGCTGACAATGGAAGAATGAAATTAGTTTGTGTAGTTCTTCGGACTCATGGAGGGAAGAACTATCCCGATACCACCAGCCTTTTTAACTATGCCTTTGACAATTTCGAACGGATTGATGTGAAAGGGCAAGAAACTTCGGAAGATGTGGGAGAGATTCTGGAAGATGAGAGCGGAGAAAGATGTGGATATGTTGTTGTCCCTAAGGGTGTGAAGTTTTCAGATCTTAAGATGGAAATGAAGCTTGATAAAGGCAATGCAGGAGAAGCTACTCTGATTTATACTTATGAAGGAAACGTTGTCGGAAGTGCTAAGGCAAAAGTCAGTGAGAAATATGCCAAAGAACACAGAGTAGAAATAAAAGGTCAAGAGAAAAAAGTGAAAAAATCTTCGGATTCTTCTACGGGAAAAAGTCTCAAAGAAATGTTGATTATTGTTATTCTTGCTGTTTTACTGTTGTTCTTGATTCTGTTATTTATAGCAAAGCTCAGACAGTATCGAAGAAAACGGGAAAGAAGACGAAGAAGATACCGGAGAAGATCGAGCCAGCAGAACAGGGGAGGACAGAGTACGCGCAGGCGGAAGAAGTAAAATACCCCTTGACGAAAGAACGGTTCTTTTACTATAATAGAAAAGGTAAAAAACATAAGCAAAAAATGATGACGGAGACAGTAAGGTGTTTCAAAAAGGCATAGCGAGTCGGGGATGGTGGAAGCCTGATGCGAGTAAGAGATATCTGAATATCACTCCTGAGTTGCAGCCGCTGAAAAGAAACCGGTGTATAACAAGTGTTAAGCACAGGAACATCCAAGTAGGTCCTGCCGGCATTCCCCCGTTACAGGGAAGACATATGATAGTATGTTTAGGTGGTTTATAAACGTGAGTAATGCTCTCGTCCTATTCAGGACGGGAGCTTTTTTTATGGTATAGGAAACTTTGTTCCCTATACCATAAAGTCTCCGGCAGGATGCGCACTGCGATGTAAGATGTAGATGTCGCACATGCGACCGCCGCAGGCGCGAGAATCTCGCAAGCGAGATTCTTTGTTAGTAATAAATGAGCGTAGGCACGAAATGTGCTTATGGTATCGCAAATAAAAAAGGAGGATTATTATGTATAAGAAGGTTTCAACAGATCTGAATTTTGTTGACAGAGAGAAAGCTACAGAGAAATTCTGGGCGGAAAATGACATTTTTGAAAAGAGTATGAAGCAGCGGGAAGGCAATGAGATGTATATGTTCTATGACGGCCCTC